>Ga0194111_10000055_pt1 | contig 129838 bp, 135 predicted proteins | sample TA2KigC300mmetaG_FD_146194 | JGI IMG/M metagenome (GOLD analysis project Ga0194111, IMG submission 146194) | Freshwater microbial communities from Lake Tanganyika, Tanzania - TA2015033 Kigoma Deep Cast 300m | ecosystem: Environmental > Aquatic > Freshwater > Lake | place: Tanzania: Lake...
GGTTCTAAAAATCCCGTCCCAGATCATCAAGCCAATCAAGACCTGGCATCAGGTGGAAAATAGTGACTGAAAAAATCCCAACCCCGCATAAACAGGGCATTTTTTTCAACAAACTGCGGAAGTTGGGCTAACTGGGTATCTAATTCACTTAGAGATCCCTGAGCCATGCTCAGAAAGTTCCTAAACTCTCTTTTTCCTTTTCTAGCAGCTCCTTCGGCGATGTTACACGGAATGCTGATCGCAGCGCGTCTCATCTGCGAGACGAGCCCATACTTTTCTGCCTCCGGAAGTCTCTCTGTCAGTTTGTAAATCGCCGTTGTTGACTTCATTGCTCCTTGCCAAACATCCAATTTCTTATGAGGTTTCTCCATCTTTCTTCCCCTTTCATATTACTTCTTGCGTCTAACGCCTCACGCCTTACGGCTTTAGGTTAGGCGGCTTTTTTTTCTTCGTTCAGGTTCGGGATGGTGGCAAGCACGGGGAGCTCCAGATAACCTTCGATTTCAGAAACGCTATGAAAAGACCGATCCAATGAGTCCCGGAACCAGGAGAGACCGAACCCCAGGCCCAGTCCGATAAACGTCCCGATCAATAAAATTTTGTTGCGGTCGGGTTTGATCGGCTTCTCTGGAATACGGGCCGGGTCCAAGATTTTAAACTGCTCGCCCTGCTGTTTTCGTTCGAGGTTTTCAGACATCTGAGCCTGGATTTTCTTGTCCAGCAGGGATTGGTAATTTGTCTTCATCAGATCGTAATCCCGGGTCAGCAGGATGAGTTCCTGTTCACGCCGTGGGGTGTCTTCAATCCTTCTTTGATAGAAGGCAACTTGTTGCTTCAAATCTTTTTCTTCTTCCCTCAGCCGTTTTGCCTCCAGGGCTGACGCATTGTATTGTTCCGTATATTGCGTGAAGAGTCTCTGGGTCTCTGGATCGGGAACCGGAGGAGGCAAACTTTCCACAACCACTCCGTCCCGCCGGGCCATGGTGTTTCTCAGCTGTTCTTCTCTCTCCGCCTCCTGTTTTTCGAGAATAGCCTTAACCTTAGGTTCGAGGTTGGCGATCCTTGTCTTCAGATTGATCACATCGGGGTGGGTTTCCTTATATCTGGATAAAGCATTGCTCAGCTCATTTTTCAGAGTGTTCAGTTGGGTAACCAGAGGATCTTCAGGGAACCTCTGCGGTAACAAGGTCTCTCTTCCGGTGACAGGGTCTCTACGGACTTCTCTCGTTGTTTGAACGGGTTCACGTTTTTTCAATAACTCCATTTGACTCTGGATCACGATGCTTCTGTCTTCGGCGGCCCGGATCGATTCGCTGGTCGTCTTTATCTGCTGCTGCAGGCGTTCGAGGGTTCTTAAATTGGCGTCGAGCTGCTGGGGAAGTTGTCCCATATTCCGCTCCTTAAAATTTCTGATATCCTGTTCTTTCTTTTTTAATTGGTCCTCCATAGTCATGAGCTCTTTGCTCAAAAACTGTGAGGTGCCTTCGGCCCGGGATTCACGGACTTTTAAATTTTCTTCAATGAATAAAGAGGCCAGTTTATTGGTCACCATCATCACGGTTCGGGGTTCCTCCCCCTCGTAAGAGATGGAGAAAGAGTTGGTGGTCTGGTCTCTTCGATCTCTCCTCGGCTCCTGGACCTTCACATTGATGGCCTTTCGCATAGTTTCGATGACCTCTTCCAAAGGAAGCTTGTTGCGAAGGTCTGCATAGAGGTTGAATTCTTGTATGACTTTTTCCAGCCGTGTCCGACTGAGAATTTCCTGGGAAATGGTATTGAGTCGATTTGCTACCGAGTCGGTAATCGTGGACTGCACGTAACTTTCGGGAATCGCCTGAGGCTGAACCAGAATGAGTGTTGTAGCCTGATAAATCTTCGGGAGATATTTATAAACCCCGAAGGACCCCAGAGCACAGACGACCAGCGGAATGACGATATACCATTTCCTCCGAAGACCAATGGCGACGTAATCGTGAATGTTGAAAGGTTTTTCTTCTGGCATTGTTGAACTCCGTTTCTATTCGTAAGGTGTGAGGGGTAAGGAGTAAATGCTGTTTCGGGTTGCGAGTTTCGGGTTTACCCCCCTAACGCCTACCGCCTTACGTTTCACGCATTAGTATGTAGCGGTGATTCTCAAGAAGCCGCGGTATTCGCTGTATCTCCTCTCTGAAATATTGGCACGGTTCTCCCTGTGTGAGAGATCGAGCGAAAGATTGAGCCATCGGAGCGCCTGGTAAGTTGCAGTAGCTCCTGCCACCGATATCCGGTCTACCGGTTTTTCTCCTCCAATGGGTGTCGGGTATTTCGCCCGCTCGTAACTGCCATACAGTCCGATGGACATCCTTTGCATGAGTTGATGGCTGACCCTGCCAATGACCCGATGAGTCTTAACAAAACCGAGATTCTCTGCCGTAAAAAACTCTTCCGTATATCCTCCCTGAAAAGAGAGGGTGTAAGTAGTTTTAGCCTCTCGTTTAGAAAGGCTCGCATCATAAGAAAATCCGCTAATCGTGGAACCTCTCTTCGGATTTTGCCAGAAATAACCTATCCGGGCACTACTGCTCAGAGTCGGACTAAAGGCATGCTCCACTCCAAGGCTCGGACGGTAGATCACATAATCGACGGATGGAGAATCAAAATTGCGCCATGACTGGGTATATTCCCCGAATACGGACGTCCTTGGATTGAACCGGTAGATATAACGTCCCAGAATCATATTCCCCACCCAGTCCGGTGAACGCTGTAAATTGCCAAAGGTGAGGTTATATTCGAGAAACATTCCATGCCGGACATTCAGCCAGTAAGTGAGTCTGGGATTGATCGAGTTCTCCACGCTATTCTCGGCGGTCCGGCTGTTGATCTCATAGAGGGTGTTTCGGTAGTTGAGCGCCAGCACATTCTCCCGTCCGAAACGGTATTCGAGAGAAGGTTCGAAGACATTCCGGTAATAGGGTTCCCTCACCCTTGTTCTGGCAAAGAACGTCTGGCCCTCGGGGGCAGTCACGGAGAAATCGGATTCCCTGATTTCATCGGAGCGGATCAGGTAATCCCTTACATGGAACGTCAGATTCCGCGAAAAGGCATACCAGGCGTTGAGGGTTCCGTTCAGGCTGATATAATTGTTGTCTTCTTCTCTGCCATAGAAGACAAAACCGGCCCGGAGATCGAGATCCAGTCCGAATCGTTCTTCTGCAGTCGGCGTCCCCCTGAATTCACCCGGCACCTGAGCACGCCTGGACATTGAAATCCTAAAGCCGGGAGAGATCGTGGTAATATAGTCGCTCTTCTTAAAACGGTTGGGGGTGAGGTCGATATTGCTGTTATATTCCTCCTCGAGGAAGATATAAGGCTGGAAATGGGCGAAGATATCCTCAGTCCAGGCATGAACTCCTGCGGGTAAGAAAATCAGAAACAGACAGAAAATAAATCCTTTTGATTTAATCATGTTAGCCCCCCATTGTGCAAAAAAATGTCCACCGGTTAAGGTCAGGGTAAGGATGCCGGTTTGGTTTAGAGGTCAGGTTATTGGGTTTGAAGATCTCACTGAACCCCTTCACCTTGCCCAAACGGGCCTCCTCAACTTTACCTTGACCAAATCCTCTTGGCCAAATGCTATTGTTCGTAAGTGACGCTCCGTTATGGTGAATTTCCATAATTGTTTTTGAATACCAAGCATCTAATCCGGGACGATGATGGTGTCTCCGGACTTTAAAATGATGTTTAACTCTTTTCCATCAACGATCCGCTTGTAGTTAATCGTCATCCGCTTCTCTTTTCCGTCCTCTTTACGGATAATTAGAATCTTCTTCTGGTTAGCCCAGTCTGTAAACCCTCCCACCATTGGGATCAACTGGAGGAGTGTGGTTTCGCTCCTGAGCCGCACGACACCCGGAGTCCTGACTTGCCCTGAGACAAAGACCTTGAAGCTATTGGCTTCCATTACGGTGACGGATACATCGGGATTCTCAATCAGTTCTTTCAATTTCTTAGTGATTTCCTCTTTCAATTGAAGAGGCGACAGGCCAGCTGCCTTTACTTCGTGAATAAGAGGCAGAGAAATATACCCATCCAACCTCACCGGAACGGTTCTTGACAGCGTTTCTTCCCTCCATACATGAATGTAAAGGACGTCTTCGGCTCCGATGATATAGGTAGCGCTGTCAGCAGCCACTTCGGCCTGTGCCTGTTTTTTTAAGAGACCCTCCTTCTCGGTTTGAGTGTAGGCCGACGGAAGATGCATCAACAGGATCCCCATTCCTATGATTCCAAAATAGAATAATCTTTTCATCTCCGCAGCTCCTTCTTCTCGGGCGCAGGAATATTCAACCCTGCTCCTTCATGGTTTCCGGCATGTTAATATGGTTGAGGCCGTACTTTTCAATTTTATAGAGCAATGCCTTGTAGCTGACATTGAGTAATCTGGCGGCTTCTTTCCGATTCCAATGGGTCTCGTGAAGGGTCGTATAAAGATGTTCCTTCTCCGCTTCTTCACCAGCCTTACGTCCGACCTTTTTCAAATCAAAGAGAGGCCTCCGAATTCCTTCGATGATCCCCGCTTTTTCCCCCTTGGTTCCATTCCCGTCATCCGCGAGTAATTCCCGGATGACCGCATCTTCATCCTTGGTGATGATGATCCGTTTGACGATATTTTCCAATTCCCGGATGTTCCCCGGCCAGGGATATTCTTTGAAGATCCTAACTGTATTGGGAGAGAGGAATGGGCCTTCGTGCTGATATTTCTTCTGGTAAAGGTCGAAAAAGTATTGAGCGAGCGGAAGGATCTGCTCCTGTCGCTCCCTTAAAGGTGGGACATTGAGGCTGATGACATTGATTCTGTAAAAAAGATCTTCCCTGAATCGTCCTTCGAGCATGGCCCTTTCGAGATGATTTTTAGTCGCAACAACGACCCGGGCATCAATAAAAACCTCTCCATCGCCACCCAATGGAGAAAACCTTCCCTCCTGGAGGACCTGAAGCAGCTTCCCTTGAAGCGAGACGTCTATCTCCTCGATATCGTTGAGCAGAAGCGTTCCTCCGTTGGCCAATTCAAGTTTCCCCTGTTTTTTAAGGTGTGCTCCGGTGAAGGCTCCCTTCTCAAATCCGAACAATTCGCTTTCAAGGAGACTGTTCGGAATAGCAGCGCAGTTCAGTTTCAGGAAAGGTTTGTCCACTCTCAACGACAGTTCGTGAATCGTCCTGGCGATAGACTCCTTCCCGGTCCCGCTTTCGCCTTTGATTAAAACGGTGATATCGGTCTTCGCCACCCGGTCAATGATGGTCTTGACCTTTTTCATCTTCAGGCTGTTAGAAAAAATGATCTGGGTAAATTGATTCATCTCATCGACACCGAATAGCCATTAAAGTATCAAACCTGCTCATTGGGACATGGAGTGTTCAAGGCCGCTGTCCTTTATCTTATACAGGAGGGCCTTATAACTGATGTTAAGCATCTGGGCCGCTCTTCTTCTATTCCAATTCGTAATAGATAGGGCTTTCAAAATGGTCTCGGATTCGGCTTTCATAATGGCTTCCCGGTAAATTTCTTTCAACGAACGCCGAGATTGGGAATTTGAAAGGGGTTTTTCTTGCTGAAAGGTCCCATTCTGTATAACCCCATGCGTTAATTCATCGATAATCAACTTTTCGTTTTCCAAAATCACATAACGCTGAAGGACATTTTCAAGCTCTCGAACGTTTCCGAGCCATTGATGTTGCTTAAAAACCTTTATCAGCTTACCCGATAAGGGATTCACCTTTTTCTGAAATTTTTTGCTGAATTTATCCAGAAAAAATTCAATAAAAACAGGGAGTTCCTCTTTCCTCTCCCTTAATGGAGGGAGCATCATGTTGACGACATTTAAACGATAATAGAGGTCCTCACGAAATTGACCCAGGCTCACCAGATCTTCGATATTCTTGTTCGTGGCAACCAATACCCGGACATCCACCCTGACATCCTTCTTTCCTCCCAACCTTGAAAATTCCCCATCCTGAAGGACCTGAAGGAGTTTGCCCTGGAGTGTGGGATTCATCTCTGAAATCTCGTCCAAAAAGATCGTGCCGGTGTGAGCCAGTTCAAATTTCCCGGGTTTCTGACGGTAAGCCCCCGTAAAAGCTCCCCTTTCATAGCCAAACAGTTCACTTTCGAGAAGTTCCTGGGGAAGAGCCGCACAGTTCACTTTGATAAGAGGTTTCTCTTTCCTGGGGGAATTGAGATGAATGGAACGAGCCACCACCTCTTTTCCAACGCCGCTTTCGCCTTGGATTAATACGGTAACATCCGTAATGGCCACCTGATCAATCAGCTCTTTAATCCGGTGCATTTTGGGGCTTGCATAGATAAACATCCCATTTTCTGGGGTCATTTCGCCCACTTCAATAAAGGTGGAAGCGCTGGAAGGCGTCTGAACTACACTTTTTTCCTGTCCGAGGAGACCTCCTTCTTCCCTCATCACCCGGTTCATCTCTTCCATCTCCAAGAAGAAGCGAGTTGAAGTGAGGGCAGATCCAACCTGATTCGAAATGTAGGATAAAACCATTTTATCGCCTTCAGAAAAGGCCCCTTTTTGGGAATGGCTGAGATTGAATACGCCTACGACTTGATCTTTCTCTCTGATTGGATAACAGATGAGAGATCTTACCTTACTTAAACCGTTGGCTTTTACAAAATGGGGTTCCTGGTTGACATCATTCAGAAGAACGGCTATGCCCTCTTTTAAAACATGGCCGGCAACCCCTTCCCCAAACTTGAACTTCCTCCCATTCCCGGACGAACCCGAATAAAAAGCGCTCTTTTTTTCATCTTTTCCCCGGGCGGCACGGATCGTTAAATCACCGGAGATGGGGTCCCTCAACATCAGAGAACAGTTTTCAGCATCCATTCCATCCATGACCGCATCTAAAATGGCTTTACAGGTTTCGCCAAAATCCGGGACGTAACGCATGGCTCCCTGGACTTTTTGAAAGAGAATAAAAGCCTTGCTCTTTTGTTCGGTAGAGGGATGGATTCTGCGAAAATCGATGATTTTTTCTAATAAGGGGTAGGTTTGAAATTGGATGCCCTCCATTGAACTTCCTCCTTATGTTGCCCGCAGACAAAGACCTGAAGACTAACAGGTTGCTCAAAAATGGCCATCTGCTGTGTTTCCCTCATCCTTCGTCATTGCGGCGTACCGCCAAGTACGCCTCACTCCTCAGGATTTCGGGGGCCTTGCATCTGGCCCTTTTTCAGCAACCTGCTAATTTAAAACCAACGGTTCTGAAAATCTTTTTCCGATTTATTCCGATTTAATTCCTTTTTCATCCTTTTTTTCTGTACTAAGAGTTTCTGCAGCCTTAAACCCTTTTGAAGATGGAGAAGAATTCTTTCGCTTGAGAATGGTTTCATGAACAGATCATTGACTCCTGCATTAATAATTTTCTTGTACTCTTTATCCCCCATATCATGATGGGTCAGCATCATGACATAAAGAATTGGGAATTTCTTTTTTAACTTCTGAATGGGGTCAACGGTACATGAATCATTGACCCAATACTCTGTGATTAAACCGGAAATTTCAAATTCCGAGAAATTTTGCATGGCCCGATGGATGTTATCCACTGCAATAACAATATATTCTTCATTCTCTAAAAAAACCTTCAGGGTATGCAGAAGGTGCGATTCTTGATCTAATATAAGGATGGTTTCTTTTAACATTTTGTCAGTAATAAAGAGAAAACCATTTCAGCTTTATGGAACAAAAATACTTAGCAATTTACGTACCATTTCTTTAGAAAAAATGGGCTCGTAACAATTCGATTTTATTTGAGTTTTTTAATGCATATTTTTAAGCGATTTTTTCTTTATAGAAATTAACCTTTTGGGCCAATAAATGAGCCAAATGGTCAAGCGTTAAAGAAAATAACAAACAATATCAGAGGGTTTTGTCGTTGAGCCAAAAGGGTGGATGATGGATAAGGAATAGTCCTGTTTGACTTAGTTGATAATTGCCTTTAATGACTCAGGAATTTTAAATTGAGTTGGGTAGGTGTAGAATTGGAAGGAGATAGCTTGGATATAGGATTTTAAAACTTCATCGGATTTGAATGGGGTGTGAGTCCAAACGATGTTTGAAAGCCGCCGTATAAGCGCTTTACATCCTTTCTCGTCTGTTTCAGGAAGAATGAGACTAATTTCACCGTTATTTTTACAAACGACATCCTCCTCCCTTGAGGATCTCCTGATCATTTTTATCAATTCTGCATAAAAACGATTGAACCCATCTCCTTGTTTTTCCCGATCCCCTAACCCCATTTGAATGAAAAGCAGAGAAAAGGTATGTTGATGCCGTTTGGCTTTTTTAAACTCCTGCCGAACCCATTTCTCAAAGAAAACTTTATTAAATACCGGGGCGTTTATCTCTTCAGTGATGCGGTCGAGGAGGTTTAGCTTTTTCAGTCCCTCGAGCTGAAGGATTAATTCTCTCTGCTTCAGACCTTTTTTAAGATGGACAAGGATTTTATCGGGTGAATAGGGTTTTAAAATAAAGTCATCTACACCTATGGTGAAGAGCCTTTCATAAGTCTCTTCATCGATGGTGGCGTTCGTCACCATCAGGAGATAAGTTTCGGGGAAGAGCTTTTTAACTCGCTCAATGATTTCTTCCGTATCGACAAAGGGAGAAACATATTCCATGATGATGATATCATACCTATTTTTATTGACGAGTCCATAAGCGTCTTTTAAATTCAGCGCCACCTCAACGGAATATCCTTCCTCTGCCAGGATGATATGATAGGCATTGACCAGGTTTTTAATAGGGTCAATCAGAAGAATAGAATGAGGAGGCTCTTGAGATCTTCTCATAGGCCGATTTCGAACCCGTTACCCATCCTTCCGTAGTTTAATGTGATACTTATTCACCCGATTGGTGAGCATTTTACGGGTAATTCCAAGCTGTTTAGCCGCTTTCTCCTGGTTCCATCCCGCTTCTTTTAGCTTACTGAGAATCCATTTCTTTTCGAGGTTGGAAACCATTTTCGATAAATCGATTTTTCCTTCCTTCATTGGAACATGATCTTCCTTGGAAAAGAGAAGTGGCGGAAGATCATTAATGGTAATGGTGTTTTTCTTGGATAATACCACCGTTTGCTGTATGGTATTGGCCAATTCCCTTATATTCCCGGGCCATGAAAAAGTTTTTAGTTGTTCCATCACCTCTGGTTCCATCCTGATGGAACCTTTCCCTTTCTGGTATTTTCTCAGGAAATGATTGATCAATAAAGGAATATCAGAAACGCGCTCTCTTAAAGGAGGGATTCGGATAGGGACGATGCTCAAACGATAATAAAGATCTTCCCTAAAATTTCCTTTGGCTACTTCCTCTTTGAGGTTTCGATTGGTTGTGGAGATGATTCGGACATCAACCTTCGTCGGGTTCGATTCTCCTACCCTCTCAAACTCCTTATCTTCAATAACCCTCAGAAGAGTCTTCTGGAGGTTGACGGGAATTTCGCTGATTTCATCCAAGACCAATGTTCCCTCATGGGCGGCCTGAAATCGTCCGATCGTATCTTTCACCGCGCCCGTAAATGCCCCTCGTTTATGGCCGAATAATTCGGTCGTCAGAAGGCTTTCCGTGAGCGCTCCACAATTGACGGTGACCAATGGTTTTTCCCTTCTCGAACTATTGTAATGGATTGTTTTGGCAATCAGATCTTTTCCAGTCCCACTCTCCCCCTGAACGAGAATGGTGGCATCCGTTTTCGATATCTTTTCGATCGTCTCAAAGATATCAAGCATTTTGGGATGATTCCCGACGATATTTGGAAAAGAATATTTTTCAGTCACTTCCTTTCTAAGAGAATCAATCTCTTTTTCCATCTCCTGTGTTTTAACGGCCTGCCGGATGATGGTCATAAATCTTTCAGTGTTATTAAAGATCGGTTTTTCAAAAAAATAGAATGCCCCTTGTTTAAGGGCTTCGACGGCCATTGAAACAGACCCATAAGCCGTGAGCAGAATGACTGGAAGGGTTGGGAAACTTTTCTTGACCTCCACCAGCAGTTCCATACCGCTTAAATCAGGCATCTTTTCATCAGTCACGATTACGTTGAGAGGATGGGTATAAATGAGCTCCAATGCTTTCTTTCCATTTTCGGCAGTGAAGACATTAAAATCTTCGTCGATGAGCACCTGAGACGTCCCGAAAAGAGAGTTGGGTTCGTCATCAACGACTAATATATTTGGCTTAGATACCATCGGATTTCTCCGGGGACTCTTCAGATGGATGGTCAAAAGGCAATTTCACGATAACCGTGGTGCCCTTTCCTTCTTCACTTTCAATCAGAATTTTTCCATTATTCCTTTCGGCGATAATCCGGCGACACACTGCCAAACCCAGTCCAGTCCCCAAAGGCTTCGTCGTAAAGAAAGGATCGAATAGCGACGGGATCGCTTCTTTTTTGACGCCAACCCCAGTATCTGCAAAAATGATTTGGATATAATTAGGCGGGTCCGATTTTTGAATCGTCCTGATCATTAATTCGCCCCCCTTCGGCATGGCCTCGTAAGCATTTTTGACAATATTCAAAAAGGCCTGTTTGATCTCTTCATAGTTACTATAAATTTTTGGAAGGGAGGGGTCCATCTCCGTAACCACCCGGACGGTATTCGATTCCCGCTCAAAGATATGAGTGATAATATTGATGACGACATGGATCACCTCATTGATATCCACTTCAACGAACCGAACTTTATTGGGAGGTCTGACAAAGTTGAGGCATTCCTGAACAAACTCGTTCAAATGCTGAATTTCTTCGTTGATAATATTAATCGACTGAGCTAGAACCTCATCGCCCAAATTTGATCTTCGTTGAATGATCGTGAGAGCGCCGGAAATCGCATGAAGGGGGTTTCGGATTTCATGGGCGAAGAATGGAAAAAATCTATCAAGAGAAGGATAAAGTTCTAACTGTTTATCCTCTTGCTGGGCCTCACGAATTTCTAATGCGTTTTTGATTGCCTTGATCAGGATTTGAGGTTCGATGGGTTTGGTGAGGAAATCGATAGCCCCCTTTTTCATCATGTCCATGGCCACCTGATCATCGCCATAACCGGTGATGACCACGACGGTGATGTCTTTATTGTCCTGCTTCATCCTGCCCAATACTTCTTCGCCATCCAGGTCAGGCAATTTCAGGTCCAGGAGAACAAGGTCCGGATTTTCCTTTGCCGCTTTTTCAATCGCCGTGTTTCCATCCAGCGCAATGGACAATTTGTAGTCTTCAGCATCCAGAGCTCTCCGGATGAAATTAACATAATCGATATTGTCATCGACCACTAACAATTTGCTTTCTTTCTTAATCATACGAAAAATACTATAACAAAATTCAATGACAATCAACTAAAATTATTAATTTTCAATTCATCCGTAAAATGTTCAACTTCTTGACATGGACATCAGAACAGGCTATTGGAAGACAGGAGACGGTTTGATGGATCAACCTCTTAGCGATATCTTTGCTGACATTAGATCCTACCTTGAATATCTTAAGCGTATGGGAGTCACGGAATTGCCTATCGCTGATAAAAAGACGGAAAAGATTTATTCCGCAGAGGGTTCCACTCATGTTGGGGCTATAGGTGAATCGCCCCAAACGTATCCAATAAAAAAGTTTTCTCAGGCCTCAGCGGCATCCTTGGCAGAGATAAGGAATGAATTAGGAAATTGTCAGAGATGTAAACTTCATAAAACGCGCCAAACGATTGTGTTCGGGGAGGGGAACGCCAAGGCAAAGTTGATGCTCATTGGGGAGGGGCCAGGATATGATGAAGATGCCCAAGGGAAACCCTTTGTGGGAAGGGCGGGTCAACTTCTAACCAAGATTCTTCAGTCGATAGAAATCCAGAGGGAGCAAGTCTATATCACTAATACCATCAAATGCCGCCCACCGCAGAACCGAAACCCTGAACCCGATGAGATCGCAAATTGTCACCCCTTCCTGTTAAAACAGATTCAGGTCATCGGGCCTGAAATTATCTGTGCACTCGGAACGTTTGCTGCTCAAACCCTTCTCAGTACCGATGCCAAAATCACCGCACTTCGAGGGAAGTTCTACGATCTTTCAGGCATCCGGGTTATCCCTACCTATCATCCTGCCTATTTGCTTCGGAATCCAGAAAAGAAGAGAGATGTTTGGGAGGATATGAAGCAGATTGCCAAAGCCCTGGCCGACAATGAACGTTAAACGATGAACGATGCACCAAACCCATTGGAAGAATGGAATGATGGAATCGTGGAATAATGGGTTAAGAAAAGTTACTTCTGGGTTTTACCCAACATCCCATTATTCCCGAAATATTTTTGTTCAATGTCTATTGTCCATCGTTCATTGTGCATCTTAAGGCAGGAGCCGGTAGTTCAACTCGACCCCTTTTTCACTCAAGGTTTTCAGAAAGACCTCTGTGATTCCCTCGATCAGAAGTTCGAGAAGGGAAAATTTCCTTTTCGGATAGAGGACGATGGGTTTCCCTTCGATGCCAACCATCTTGGCGGCCGTATCAATGGCATCCTGAAGGTTCCCAAGTTGATCCACCAGTCCGAACTGTTTGGCCTGTTCTCCAGTCAGGATTCTACCATCCGCCACTTGAGCGACCTTTGAGCGATCCATCTTTCTCCCATCGGCTACAGCCTGGATGAACTGCTGGTGGACATTGTCAATGACCGACTGGATGAGTTTCTTCTCTTCAGCCGTCATCTCCCTGAATGGCGATCCGATATCTTTATGTTCTCCGCTTTTCAATACGACCCCTTTGATCCCGATCTTCTTGAAGAGTTCTTCGATGTTGGTAAATTCCATGATGACTCCGATGGAACCTGTAATTGTCCCGGGATTGGCGATGATCAGGTCAGAAGCGCTCGCAATATAGTATCCGCCTGAAGCGGCCACCGAGCCCATGGAAGTGATCACCTTCTTTTTCTGATTCGCCTTGATCTTCATGACCTCACGATAGATCTCCTGGGAAGGCCCTACTCCGCCACCCGGAGAGTCAATTCTCAGGATAATGGCTTTTACCCCTTCGTCCGTGTCATATTGGTGGAGATCTTCAATAACTCCCAGGGATTGCGTGATCAGACCACGGATTTCTATAACCGCGATTTTATCTCCGAAGGAAAATTTTGTTGAACCCGATCGCGACGTAAATTGGCCGATGAGAAAGAGGATGACAAAAAAAGTGGCCAGTAGTCCGACGATCGCAACCAAACCCACCAGGATTCTTTTCCGTTTCATAGGGGTCTCCTGTATTAGGAAATAGGTTTCTTCTTATATTAGAAATAAAAACTGACGTTTGTCGTTGTCGAGACTCGTATCGAGTCTCGTTTATTGAAACTGGAGGCTCGGATTATTATCGAGCTTCGAGCTTCTTGCGTCTAACTTCGATACGAGCATCGTCACCGTAAACCTCTTTTCAAACCGGCGATATTCGAATGGTTTCGAATGGAGACGTCTGAAAGACCCGTATCCATTTAGTTTTAACCAGTTCGAGGATAGCTAAAAAAGTGATTACAATCACTCTCCGGGAAGACTGTTCAGGGAAGAGAAGGTGAAAGGGAAGGCTCCGGTTCTCCTTTTGAAGAAGGAGGAGGATCTCCTGAACTTTATCCTCTACCGTGAGACGATCCAAAACCACCTCATGAAAAGACTCTCCCTTTACCCTGTCAAGAGCCTTGCGAAGGGCGTCGATGAGATCGAAGAGAGTGGCTTCAATGTGTTCCTCTGCAGGTTGTGTTTCTCTCTGTGATGTCAACCGCACGAAGACATCACGGTCCAGCAATGGTCTATTGATCAATTCTGACGCGGCTGATTTATATTTCTGATACTCGAGCAACCTCCTGACCAACTCAGCCCTTGGATCCTCGCCTTCCTCTTCTTCATCCTCCTGGGTCTGGGGGAGAAGCATCTTCGATTTAATGTGGAGAAGCGTTGAGGCCATCAGAAGATATTCTCCCGCGATGTCGAGGTTGAGGGTTTTCATCCATTTCAGGTATTCCATGTATTGTTCGGTGATCAGGGCAATGGGTATGTTGAAGATGTCCATCTCGTTTTTCTGGGTGAGATGGAGTAGAAGGTCGAGAGGTCCTTCAAATGTCTCCAGGCGAATGGTATAGGGCGACCTTTCTTCTGAATAGGTATCACATTCTGGCATCAATTTACCTTAAGAGATTTGCTCACGTATTGCAACTCATCTTGCCGGGTAATCACCTGCTCGTCCAGTCTGGCTTTGAGGAGATCCTCCAATCCCTTACGGATGGAAGGTCCGGGGGGGACTCCCATTTGAACCAGATCTCTTCCCCTCAAGATCGGTTTAGTATCCTTCAACTGGGTGAAATAGAGGGAGATGTATCGACGGGTGACGGTCTGGGTTGTCTTGGCCATGATGAACAGTTTCACTTCTGTTGAGAGGGGGGATAGAGTCGTGTAAATCTCCGACCGCTTAGGCTCTCTGCCCGCATTGATCCAGGAAAAGATCTGGAGTAATACAAGATCACCCTGACGTTTTCTTTCCATTGAACTTTTTTTCTGTCGATCATTCATGGCCAACCGTTCGCAAAGTTCCAGGTTCTCTTCCTCCTTGAGAGAGTCGATGAGCCCATAGAAATAGACCAGCCAACGCTCGTAACGTTCTTCGAGAAAGAGAAGATCAAACCACGAGATGACATGATGAATCTGTTCAAACAGGGAAATCTTCTCATCATCGAGTTTGAGTTGGGGATGGAGAAAACGTAGGAGGTTGAAATCTCTCATCCGTTTCAAGGCAGGGATGGGATCCTCCTCCTGACAGATCAGGATAAATTCTGAGAGAATTCGTCCCCCTGAGAGTTTATCAAAGATCCCCATCTTTACCGCATGTTTTATCAGATTCTGAGTATGCTTCCCGATCTGGAATTTGAACCTCTGTTCGAAACGGATGGCCCGATAGATGCGTGTTGGATCCTCAACAAAGGAGAGGTTATGAAGGACGCGAATGACCTTCTCTTTAATATCTTTGACTCCGCCGAAAAAATCGATCAATTCTCCAAAGGCTCGAGGGTTGAGCTGGATGGCCAACGTGTTGATGGTGAAGTCCCTGCGATAAAGGTCTGCTTTGATTGAACCTCGTTCAACCGTCGGAAGGGCGGCCGGAGAATCGTAGACCTCCAGGCGCGCAGTCGCCACATCCACTTTCAGTCCATCCGAAAAAAGGATCAAGGCCGTCCCGAATTTTTTATGAGTCCGGATCCGGCAGGGAAATCTTTTTTCAAATTCTTCTGCGAACCGGATCCCATCTCCTTCGACAACGATATCGATATCGAAGTTCTCCATCCTCATCAGAAGGTCTCTGACAAACCCTCCTACCCCAAAGATGGAATATCCCAAATCGTCCCCTACCCTGCCGAACTCCGTCAGGAGGCTTCGTATTCTTTCCGGGAAACGCTCCTCGATCAATTTGGAAATCATCCTCTTTCGGACATGGAGGGGCTGACTCTCTCTTACAGAATTCATCATCCCTTCGTGGAAGGCCCGTAACACCTCGCCCATGGTCACAATTCCGACCAGTCGCCCCTGTTCAATGACTGGGATGAGACTCTGATTTTGCCCGATAACCAGTTCCTGAATCCGGGAGAATGGAGCTTCGGGCGAAATCATCGAAAATTCCGTTGTCATATAATCTTTTACAAGTCCATCCTTCAAACCGTGATGGACCGCTCGATCCACGACTTCCTTTGAAATGAGGCCAACCACTTTATCCTCTTGAGAGACCGGAAGCATATCCAGAAGATATCGTGAGAGAATTTCTCCAGCTTCTTCCAGGGTTCGGTCAGGGCCTACCGTCTTGACCGGATAAACCATCAGGTCCTTGGCTACCCTTCGGGGTCTCACAAACTGACGCAATACCTTGAGCAAATGTCCATGTGCCTCCAGAAGGGACATGGCTTTAATGGTGGCTGAAGCGGCGGTAGGATGCCCTCCTCCACCGAATTCCGTGGCAATCTCCGAGACATTGACTTCTTCAATTCTGCTTCTTCCGATCAGGTAAATCCGGCCTTCCATCTGGACGAGAACAAAGAGAACATCGAGGTTCTCCATATCCTTCAACTTATGGACGAGGATGGCAATGTCTCCGACATATTGATCGGCAGTGGCCTGAGCAATCACTACATCGATACCATGGACATCATAGCGGGTGGCCGATTGGATGAGGTCATTGAGCAAAAAGATCTGCTCCGAGGTGAGTTCTTTGGTGATCACATTGGACAGGATGTTGAGATTAGCCCCTTTCCCAACCAGATATCCTGCCGCCCGAAAATCTTCTTCTCTCGCCGAGGAAAAGGTCAGATTTCCCGTATCCTCATAAATGCCAAGAAGCATGACTGTGGCTTCATCAGGGGTGATCTCCACTCCCTTTTCCCGCAGGGTGTCCAGCAGCAGAGTTACTGTCGATCCGACTTCAGAGATGACTTCATAAGAGCCACGAATATCTTCAGAAGAAGGAGGATGGTGATCGTAAATATGAATATCGAGTCCGGGTTTCAGTGCAATCTCGGAAAATTTTCCAATCCGGCTGATCTGACGGGTATCGACCAGAATCAGCCGGTCGATCTCTCGAAGGTCAATATTTTTCACCCGCTCCACCTCTAAGGCATAAAGGGTGGAGTGAATGAAGAACTCTCGAAGGCTCCTTTCCTGAGATCCGGGAAAAACCAGGACGGCCCCCGGATAAAGTTTTTTTGCAGCCAGCATCGAAGCCAGGGAGTCGAAATCCGCATTCGTGTGGGTCGTGATCACTTCCATAAATTAAAAAATTCGAAATCCGAATATCGAAATCCGAAACAAATATAAAATTTTCAAATGTTTAAAACGAATAGTTTTGAATTTAGGATTTGGTACATTCGAATTTGTTTCGAAATTCGGATTTCGTGCTTCGGATTTATCTTTTTCAGCCTCTGGGATGATACTGGTGATGAAGTTTCTTCAAGCGTTCGCCGGTCACATGGGTGTAGATCTGCGTCGTTGAAATATCCACATGGCCAAGCATCAGTTGCACAGAGCGAAGATCAGCTCCCCTTTCGAGGAGATGACTGGCAAAGGAATGCCGGAGGAGATGAGGGGTGATCCTTTTCCGGATTCCGGCCTTTCGTCCGTAGGCTTTGATGATCTTCCAGAACTGCTGCCGGCTGATGGGTTTTCCAAATCGGCTGACAAAAAGAAAGGGAGTTTCCTTCCGTTTGAGTAATTTCTCTCGAGATTCTTTCATGTAAAGTTGCGCCCCGTCGATCGCCTCTTTGCCGATGGGCACAATCCTTTCTTTTGAGCCTTTTCCGTAAAGGAGGACATATCCTGCCTCGAGATGGAGGTGGTTGACCCGGAGTCGAACCAGTTCGGAAACCCTCATCCCGGTGGCATACAGCATCTCCAGCATCGCTCGATCCCGGATTCCCAGCGGGGTCAGGGAATTAGGTTGATCCAGCAACTTCTCCACCTCATGAAGAGAGAGGATTTCCGGCAACTTTTTCGGGACCTTTGGCGATTCGATCTCTTCAGCCGGGCTGACCTTAAGGAGGCCCTCCTCGGTTAGAAACCGAAAGAAGACCCGGATCGAAACTAAATTCCTCGCCAGGGACCGGCTGGAAAGCCCCTTCTTTTTCAACAGGAGAAGGAATTCCCGGATATCCGTTTTAGAAATATCGCTGGCCTCCTCCGTGCCTTTCTTTTGTAGATGGTTGAGAAAACGATTCAAGCCATGGCTGTAGGCTTCGATGGTATTTTTAGACAACCCTTTTTCGACGACAAGATAATGGAGAAATCGGTCTAACAACTGATGCATTTTTAATAAGCCTTTTATGCTATTGTAGCTTTGGGCAAGAAGAAATCTATAAATTGGGCATATTGGTTAAATTCGAAATTCGAATATCGAATCACGAAACAAATTGAAAATTTCGAAATACAAATATTTAAACTATTTTTTGTACATTTGGATTTTGATCATTAGGGGTTGTTTCGAAATTCGGATTTCGTTCTTCGGAATTATAATCCAATCAATCGTCCAGGTAGCTTTGCTGCTATGCTGCACAGGACAATATGCACATCTTTACTCGGCCATGTCAGACTCCGGTCGAGCCGAAGCCTCCTCCCTGTCTCTGGGTCGGGGGCAGGTCCTCCACTTCGACCAGAATCGAACGAAACACACGGGAGATGACCATCTGCGCAATCCTTTCACCGTTGCAGACGGAAAAAGGTTGATCCCCGAAATTGATCAAAAGCACTTTCACCTCACCGCGATAATCCGAATCGATCGTCCCAGGCCCATTGACCAGCCCGATTCCCTGGTGAATGGCCAATCCACTCCGAGGACGAACCTGTCCTTCAAACCCCTCGGGGATGGCGACCGAAATACCGGTAGGAATAAGTTTCCTTTCACCCGGGTTGATGAGGGTCTCTTCTTCGAGGGAAGCAAAGAGATCCATTCCAGACGAACCTTCAGTCATATATTGAGGAAGGGAGGTGGGATGGTTCTTTTTAAGCCGTCTGATATAGATCGTTACTTGTTCCATTGGCTCCAGGGCCGTGGATGATTCGTGAAATGCTTTCCATCCATGGGTCCAAGAACAGTAAGGCAGAAATAGTTCTCGTCAAAAATATGACTGGCCAGGGTTTTAAGCGTCTCCTCACTCACTTCATCAATCCCCTTCAGGATGGACTCCACGGTTTGATAGGTCTGAAAATAGATCTCATTTTTAGCCAGCCGGGTCATTAAATTGTCAGAACTCTCAAGGCTGAGAAGAAGATTTCCCTTTAACTGTTCTTTCGCAATATTGAGTTCTCCGTCTTTAAAGGGTTCTCCCTTCAGCCGATTAAATTCGCTAAGGATGAGCTGAAAGGTTTCTTCAAATGATTTTTCGTCTGTTCCCGCGTAAACGACAACCAGTCCGGTATCAATGTAGGTGGGAAGATAGGAATAGACGGAGTAAGCCAGGCCGCGATTCTCTCTGATTTCCTGGAACAGCCTGGAACTCATTCCTCCCCCTAAAATGGTGTTCAACACATAAGATGAAAATCGAAGGGAGTGATTGTAATGAAGTCCGTGAGTCCCCAGGCAGAAGTGGACCTGTTCCAGATCCCGTTTGGAAATATGGGTCGCGGAAATCGAAGGGGGTTTGAGTCGTTCTCTGGCCTGGTCCGACGGGGTCAGTTGTCCGAAAGCTTCTCCGATAAGGTTAACCACGTTCTGATGTTCGAGATTGCCGGCCGCACAGACGATGATCCGGTCGGCTTGATAATTGGTTTTAAAAAAATGTTCGATCTGATCCCGCCTGAAAGATTGGATCTGGTTTGCCGTTCCACAGATCGGAAAACCAAGGGGGTGGTTTCCCCAGCAGGTCCGGTTGAACAGATCGTGGACGTAATCGTCTGGGGTGTCCTCCACCATTTTAATCTCCTGGAGGATAACCATCCTCTCCTTTTCGACATCCTTTTCGTCCATGCGCGAGTGAAGAAAGATGTCGGAAAGAAGATCGATGGCCAGCGGTAAATTTTTGTCGATCACTTTCGCATAAAAGCAGGTGTATTCTCTTCCAGTAAAAGCGTTCAGTGTACCTCCGACGGAGTCGATCTCCTTGGCGATATCAAAGGCGGTTCTCCGCTCCGTTCCTTTAAACAGTAGATGTTCGATGAAATGAGAAATACCGTTTTCATCCGGTTGTTCATCCCTCGATCCTGTCATCACCCAGAGGCCGATGGACACCGATTTGAGAAAAGGGATGGTTTCAGTGATCACCCTGATCCCGTTACTCAAAATGGTCTTCTGATAACCGGACACTTCCGGTACATATCCATTCTCGGATAAAGAGTGTGTGTTTGTCTTCATGAACCCCATGGTGCTTCCTTCTCGATCTTACTCTTTCGAGGTTGCGGTTTCCTTCAGGGCGGCTTTTCGGCTAAGGCGAATTCGACCCTGTGGATCAACGTCGATCACTTTGACAGGCACCTCATCGCCCTCCTTCAAAATGTCCGTCACTTCTTTTACGTGGAAATCTGCAAGCTGAGAAATGTGAACCAGGCCATCGGTTCCGGGTAAGATTTCGACAATGGCGCCAAACCCCATAATCCTTTTCACCTTGCCTGTGTATAGGCCGCCCACCTCCACTTCTGCAGTCAGCCTTTTGATAATCTGGATTGCTTTTTCGATCGAATCATAATTCGGGGAGGCCAGCTTGACTGTTCCGGAGTCATCGACGTCGATTTTTACCCCTGTCTGATCGACGATGGAACGGATATTCTTTCCGCCCGGTCCGATGATGTCACGGATCTTCTCCTGCTTGACCTGCAGGGTGTAGATTCTCGGCGCATGCCGGGAGAGATCCGTGCGGGGCGCTGGAATGGTCTCTTGCATCTTTCCCAAAATATAGAGCCTTCCCTCTCGGGACTGTTGGAGAACATGGCTCAACACCTCTTTTGATATTCCCTTAATCTTGATATCCATCTGAATGGCGGTGACTCCTTCGGCAGTGCCTGCCATCTTAAAATCCATATCGCCGATATGATCTTCGTCGCCGAGGATATCCGAGAGGATGGCTTCCTGTCCGTCTTCAAGAATCAAGCCCATGGCAATCCCAGCGACTGGGGCTTTGATCGGAACGCCTGCATCCATCAAGGAGAGGGTTGACCCGCATACCGTAGCCATCGAAGAAGAACCATTCGATTCCAAAACCTCTGATACAATGCGAATGGTGTAAGGAAATTTTTCATTGGAAGGAAGGATAGGGAGAATCGCTTTCTCCGCTAAAGCGCCATGCCCGATCTCCCTTCGAGAGGGAGACCGTAAGGGAGAAACTTCTCCGGTGCTGAACGGAGGGAAATTGTAGTGAAGCATAAATGACTTATAGGTCTCACCCATTAAAGAATTAATTTTCTGCTCATCCTCAGAAGTGCCGAACGTGACCACGGCCAGGACCTGGGTTTCCCCACGTGTAAAGAGAGCAGAACCATGGGTCCTGGGAAGAATGCCGACTTCACAGGAGATGGGACGAATCTCCCGAAGCCCCCTGCCATCGATCCTCTCCTTCTTCTCCAGAATCCAATTTCTCTTCAGTTTTCGGTCCAGGTCCTCAAAGATCTTGATGACATTCTTCCGGGTAAGCTCTGCTTCCGTTCCGAATGCTTCAAGCGCAAGGTTTAAACTCTCGTCCAGATATTCATGTCTCTTTGTCTTTTCGGTAATCTGATAGGCCTTCTGTAATCTTTCCTGGGTAAGCCCTTTAACCTTTTCGATCAGTGCTTCATCGGGTTTTTCAACATTGACTTCCCTCTTCTTTATCCCACAGGCTTCCCTTAATTGTTTCTGAAGCTGGATGACAGGCTTAAGAGACTGATGGCCGAATAGAATGGCTTCGAGGATTATATCTTCCTTCAGCTCTTTAGCGCTTCCTTCGACCATGATAATCGCATCCTCGCTCCCGGCGACAAAGAGATCGATGTCGCTTAATTCCAGCTCATCCGGGGAGGGATTGATGACATATTCCCCATCAATTCTTCCTACTTTCGCCCCTGCGATCGGAACATCGAAAGGAATATCCGAGATATAGAGCGCGGCGGAAGCCCCGATCATCCCCAGAACAGATGGGTCATTGTTTGAGTCTGCCGAGAGAACCGTGGCAATGATCTGGGTTTCGTTCTGGAATCCTTTTGGAAAAAGGGGCCTCAGAGGACGGTCGATGAAACGAGAGGTGAGGATTTCACGATCGGTGGGTCTTCCTTCTCTTTTGAAAAAACCTCCCGGGATTCTTCCCGCCGCATAAGTCATTTCCAGATAGTTCACGGTCAGGGGAAGAAAGTCAATTCCCTCTCTCTTCTCCTGAGATGATACTGCTGTCACTAGGACCATTGTTTCTCCGTATTGAACCACTACAGAGCCGCTGGCCTGCTTGGCCATTTTCCCCGTCTCGATGGAAAAGGGTCTTCCTCCAAATTCGACTTGAAACGTTTGTACCATAAATTTATTCACACTCCTTCATTCAATTTTTTACTGTTTCATTCTTTCTATTTCCTGAGGCCTAACTGATCGATAATGGTGCGATAGCGATCCACCTTTTGCTCCTTGAGATAATTGAGAAGCCTTCTTCGCTGTCCCACCAGTTTCAACAGGCCTCGCCTCGAATGATGATCCTTCTTGTGGCCTTTGAAATGTTCGGTGAGATAGCGGATCCGTTCGCTGAGAAGGGCGATTTGAACCTCGGGTGAACCCGTGTCCTTCTCATGAGCCCTAAACCGGTCGATGATCTCTTTTTTCTTTTCCTGAACCAATGCCATGAAATTCCTCCTTTACATTAAATAGACTCTTCTTTTCGAACTGTTTTTTCATTTTGAAATACCCGGATGGGGCGGAAAACGACTCTGTCCGGTCCGACGGCTCCGATCTCTCCCCTTCTGATCGCTGATTGTAAGATGGCCACCAACCCATCTTCTGGAGAGGACATCTTAAGCCACTGTTTTTCTTCGAATGGAGGAAGGGTGTCAGGATCAAGATCTCTTGCAACCATCTCCTTTCCGTAACGAACCTTCCTGACCAAACTGTCATCTCCGATCATCTCCGGGAGATCAAACAATGCCTCTTTTAAAGGGATGAGACATGACCGGAGGGCTTCTTCACTCTGTAAAGCTTTCACCTTTGACAAAGGAATCGCCTGCTCGATTGTAAAAGGACCGCTCTGTGTTCGCCTCAGAGAGACGAGATGAGCTCCACATCCGATCTCCCTTCCGATATCCCTGGCCAGGGAGCGGATATAAGTCCCCTTTGAACAGGAGATCTTGAAATAAACCATCGGAAAGGCGATCTTTTCAATCTGAAGATCGAAAATCTCTATCTCCCTCTCCTTCCTTTCCACCTCAATCCCCATCCGGGCCATCCGGTAAAGAGGTTTTCCGTTCACCTTTACTGCGGAATACATCGGAGGAACCTGTCGTATTCTACCGATAAAGGATTTAAAAATCGTCCGGATCATATCCGGAGACAGATGTTCCCCGGATCCTTTTCTGATCATTTTCCCGGTGAGGTCATCGGTGTCTGTCTCTTCTCCAATTTTCAATACACCTTCGTAGTGTTTCGGATCGTCCTTAAGGAAAGGAACCAATTTCGTTGCCTCGTTGATGACAACAGGAAGAACTCCTGTTGCAAATGGATCGAGCGTTCCAATATGGCCGGCCTTCTTAATGGAAAACCTGGCTTTGATTTCCCTCACCACATCGAGGGACGTCATTCCCTCGGATTTATCCACAACGAGAAGGCCATCAAGGTTCATCCGGGTTTTCCTCCCTTTCCTTTTGAAGGGATTGTAACACCTCCCCGATATGAATGGCATACTCGATCGATGGATCGAACTCAAACATAATTTCGGGCGTATAGCGCAGGTTGATCCGCCTGGCCAGTTCCCTACGGATATATCCTGTAGCACTCCCGAGGCCTTTGATCGATCTTTCTCTCTCTGCGGCAGAGCCTGGAACGCTGAAATAGATCTTGGCCGAACGGCAATCGTCGGTCACCTTCACCCTGGTAATGGTGATCAGACCGATCCGGGGGTCCTTGACGGTTCTGACTAACATCTCAGAGACCTCTTTGTGGATCAGGTCTGCAACTTTATCTGATCGTTTTCCTTCCATCTTTTAAAAAGTCTAATGTCCAACGGTAAGGGTAAAGAGGCCTGTATCGTTGATAAAAGGCTACGTCTATCGTCTCTTAATTCTTTTTACGTAACCGATAACCGAAACGGGCATCGTCACCGGAACCATCACCTTTTCTTGTTCGTTCAATTCATACCGAAAGGATTTCCATCTCGGTATGAATCAGTTCTCCGAGGTTCATCTTCTCGATGAAGTCCACTACCTTATCCAGGCTGGAATTAATATGTCTCCGGTCGTTGCCAACCGTACAGATTCCAATCTGGGCCCTTTGCCAGAGGTCTTGATCCCCGACCTCCGAAATCGACACATTGAACTTATGTTGTACTCGATCGATTATTTTCCGGAGGACATGTCGCTTGCCTTTGAGCGAATGATTCTCCGGAATCCGAAGATCAAGTTGGCAAATTCCAACGACCATCCTTTTCCCCTCCTCTTTTCATCCAATGGGATCTAAGATAATCGGGGTTGAACCTGTTCCATTTCATAGGACTCAATGATATCCCCAGGTTTGATATCATTAAAATTCTCCATCCAGATGCCGCATTCGAATCCCTGGGTGCATTCCTTCATGTCGTCCTTAAACCGTTTAAGCGATGAGATACGTCCGTCGAAAACAATGACATTATCCCTCAGGAGTCTGGCATGGGATCCTCTTACGACCTTTCCATCCGTGATCAGGCTTCCTGCAATCGTGCCCATTTTACGGACATTGAAAAGCTGGAGTACCTGGGCTCTTCCGAGAATGTGTTCTTTGTAGGTCGGCTCCAGCAATCCTTCCAGGGCTTTTTTGATGTCGGAGATGGCGTCGTAGATGACCGAGTAAGCGCGTAGATCCACACTCTCCTGTTCGGCAAGAATCTGGGCTTTGGGGCCAGGCCTGACATTAAATCCGATAATGATCGCATTGGATGCAGAGGCGAGATTCACATCCGATTCGGTGATCCCGCCAACCCCATCATGAATAATATGTACCTTAACTTCGCTGGTGGACAGCTTTTTCAAAGCCTCCTTCATGGCCTCAATGGAGCCCTGGACATCCGCCTTGATGACCACATTGAGCTCCTTGATCTCGCCCTTCTTAATCTGCTCGTAGAGTTCTTCCAAGGAGACCTTGCTTAGCTTTGAAAGTTCTTTGGCACGGATTTTTTCCTGCCGGTAAAGACTGACCTGTTTGGCTAATTTCTCTTCTGTGACCACAATCAAAGTCTCTCCAGCATCAGGAACTGCAGCGAATCCAACCACTTCAACCGGAATGGAAGGTCCGGCATGCTCAATCTTTTGTCCCCGGTCATTGAGCATGGCCCTTACCCTTCCATACTGGGAACCAGCGATGAAGACATCTCCAGCCTTCAGGGTTCCTTCCTGAACGAGAACAGTTGCCACGGGTCCTCTGCCCTTATCCAATTTGGCTTCTATTACCACTCCCCTTGCAGGCTTATTCGGGTTCGCCTTTAACTCAAGAACTTCTGCCTGGACGAGGATCAGTTCAAGCAATTCCTTGATCCCTACCTTCTGCTTCGCCGATATTTCAGCGAAAATGGTATTGCCTCCCCACTGTTCAGGAACCAGTCCATATTCGGACATCTCTTTTTTTACCTTTTCAGGGTTGGCATTTTGTTTATCAATCTTATTGATGGCCACGAGGATGGGAACATTGGCAGCGCGGGCGTGGTCGATCGCCTCTTTCGTCTGAGGCATGACCCCGTCGTCTGCAGCGACCACCAGTATCACCACATCAGTCACCTTGGCGCCCCTTGCTCTCAACGCAGTAAATGCTTCATGACCAGGGGTGTCAATAAAAACGACATGTTCGTTTTCAAGTTGAACATCGTAAGCCCCGATATGCTGGGTAATCCCCCCTGCTTCTCCGTCCACCACATTGGTTTTACGGATAGAATCGAGAAGCATCGTTTTACCGTGATCCACATGTCCCATAATGGTAACGACAGGCGGTCTGGGTTGAAGCTCTTCTGGCCGATCCTCTTTTCGTTGGAGAAGCTCCGGATGGTCAAGCGAAATCCGTTCTACTTCGTATCCGAACTCGCTTGCCACGAGCGAAGCGACATCCGCATCAATGGCCTGGTTGATATTGACCATTACGCCGATATCCATCAATTTTTTTATCAACTCCCCGCCCCTGACGCTCATCCTTTTCGCCAGGTCTCCAACCGAGATGACTTCAGCAATCCGGATGATTCGTTTTATAGGTTTCGGAACGGTGATCTCTGTTTTTCTGGGAGACTTGAGGACGAGTTTCTTCTTAAACGGTTTAAACGGCCGGGACAATAGCTCTCCTTCTTTTTCAGGCCTTTTCTCATCGGTCAAATCATCCTCCTGGACCATCCTTTCTTCGATTAGCCTTCGCTTCTTCACACCTACTTTTTTCTTTGCTTGGAGGAGACTCTCTTTTTCTACCTGCTCCAGGATCGCTTTTTTGGGAATTTTCCCATCCACTTTTTTAACTAATGATGACTTTGTTTTCTCTTCCTCCCCTATCTTCGCCGGTGTCTTCACCCCTTCTTTTAATGAGGGTTTGGGTGATATGAGTTCAGCAGCGGGCTTCACTGGAGCAGTCTCTTTGACTACGGTTTTTGCTTCAGATGATATCTCTTTCTTTCTTTGAACAACGGGTTCTTTGGCTGGGGCCTTTTCTTTTTCTTCCTGTTTCTCCCCTTTCTTTACCACTTTTTTAGGGGTAATGATTTCGGGCTTGACTTCTACTTTTGGAACAATGACCTCAGGTTCAACCAAAACAGGAGGGGGGGGGGGTTCAATGCTTCTCGTTCTTCTTCGGATCACGGTAGGCTTAACCCGTTTTTCAATAACCTCTTTTTCAGCATCCCTGCCAATAATTTTTTCATCGGTAACAGGGGACACTTTTCCGCTTGTTTCGGGTTTCTTATCCTTAACCTTCAACCCCATTTTTTTCAATTTTAGAATCAGATTGTCGTCCCCCGCCTTCACGTCACCTGCAAGGTCGAGGACTTTCACTTTCGACATTCCCTTTCCTCCTTCATCCCTATAGAACCTTCTGCCCTAAAGGGGTTTGCTTTCATTCTATACGCCTTGGAGCGATTTTCCTTTAAAGCCCTCTTTAACACAACCGGCTTCAGGAACCAGCTCGAAATAGCGTCTCTTCTTCGCCATGTTAAAACAGGAATCAACCGGACAGACATATATTCCCCTACCGGTCCTGTTTTTTCCCTCCACAATCCGTGCTTTTCCATCGGCTGTCAAGGTGAACCGAATCATCTCCTCTTTCCTCTTTCTTTTCTTACAACCGATGCACAGCCGAATCGGAATCATTGGTTTTTTATTTCAACAAGCTGCTTCGCCGATTGGATCAATTTTTCTGCCCTTTTCACACCTATTCCCTGGAGTCTCGAAAGCTTCTCAATGTCTGATTCTGCAATATCCTTGATGCTTTGAAATCCATGGCTTTTCAAAATCTCGGCCAGTTTCTCTCCTACCCCCTCCATCTTTTCTACAGGAGCAAGAACGAGACCCTCAGCCACGGGTGGAGTTTCAGGAATGCTTTCTTTGGGTTCCTTCTCTTGAGTCATCTGTGATGCGATTTCAACAATCTTGGAGGCCTTCTCTTTTTCGTACCCTAACACCTTTGCCACTTCTTCAGGGTCTGCCTCAGCGAGATCCCGGAGCGTGCGATATCCTTCATTATAGAGGATGCGACTGCCCACGTCACCGATATTTGGTAGTCCCCTAAAGATTTCCAATACCTCACCGGCGATCTTTTCCATCTTCGATTCGCTTTTAATGTCGATCTTCCACCCTGTGAGTTTCGAAGTCAAACGGACATTCTGCCCTTTTTTTCCTATGGCCAGGGAGAGCTGATCATCCGCCACCACCACTTCCATGTGCCGGTTCTCCTCATCAATATAGACCCTCGAGACTTTAGCAGGGGCGAGTGCATTGCACACATACTTGGCATGATCCTGAGACCACGGGATAATATCGATTCGTTCCCCGCGAAGTTCCTGGACGACATTCTGGACTCTCGAGCCTTTCATGCCCACGCAGGCGCCTACCGGGTCGACATCGCGGTTGGAACTGTAGACGGAAATCTTTGCCCGTTCCCCAGGCTCCCGGGCTGCGCTGATAATTTTGATCACACCTTCAGAAATCTCCGGAACCTCTAATTCAAACAGTTTGATGAGAAACCCCGGATGGGTCCGGGAGAGGAAAATCTGCGGTCCCTTTGTATTCTTCTGGACTTCAAGAATATAAGCCCTGATCCGTTCGCCTTGCCGGTAAACCTCCCCTGGAATCTGTTCCTTGGATAACAGGACGGCTTCCGCCCTCCCGATGGTGACAAAGAGACTCCCCTTTTCCATCCTCTGGACCGCGCCGCTCACGAGATCTCCTTTGCGATCCTTAAACTCATTGTAGACATTATCCCGTTCTGCATCTCGGACCTTCTGAATGATTACCTGCTTTGCGGTTTGAGCGCCGATGCGACCAAAATCGGTATTGAGCTTTACCCCCAGACTGTCTCCGATTTGCACCTCGCTGTCCAGGTCTTTGGCCTCGTCAATTGCGATTTCCGTTGATGGGTCCATCATCTCTTCGACCACTTGCTTAAATTGAAATAGTTCTACTTCCCCGATCTCTTCGTTATAGCGGACCTCAATTTCCCCTTGGTGACCATATTTTTTTCTGGAAGCGGTTAAAACGGCTTGTTCCAGGGCTTCGATGATCACCTTCCGGTCGATTCCCTTATCCTTTCCCACTTGATCAATGACATAATTAAGATTACTCGGCATAGCTGACTTCTCCTTCTGTCATTCCAATTCTATGTTGGCTTTTGCAATGTTTTGAAAAGGAATGTGAACGATCCTCCCATCCATATTGATTTCAATTCCCTCATTGACTACGTTTAACAACTGTCCCCTGAAATGACGTTGTTTTTCGATGGGGATATGGGTTCTTACCTTGAGCAAATGATTTCGATATTTTAAAAAGTCTTTTTCTGTCTTCAGAGGTCGTCTCAATCCGGGAGAAGAAACTTCTAATGCATAAGGAGTGGTGATAGGGTTTTCCACATCCAGTATTCTTCCCACTTCCCTGCTGATTCTCGCACAATCGTCGAGAGTAACCCCTCTCTCTTTGTCGATGTAAAGGCGCAGGACCCATCCTGTGGCCTCTCGTCGGTAATCCAGATCGACCAGTTCCATTCCTTCTTCCAAAAGGATAGGGGTGACGAGTGTTGTCACCTGGTTGATCACATTCGCTGACATTTTGTTCGTTCCTCGTTTGATCTAAAAAAAAAGCGGGCAAATAGCCCGCTTTTTCAGCAGACCCAAAACTGTGAAATAACTATACTACACTTTTAGCGTAAACGCAAGCGAATAATTTTGGCGGGTCATCCCTTTTTCTTCGCCCTCGTAGGCATCAATCCTCTGTATGAAGGGAGGGAGACTCGATCCCTGATCTCCGAAGGGTTTCTACCTCTTTGTTTAACTTTTCAATCATCTTTTCATTCTGGCGCAATGCTTTCTTGAGCTGAAAATGCTGGTAAAGATCGCCTATTCCCCCAATCAATACTCCCACAAAAACGGAACAGAGAATGACTAAAAAAAGGGGTAACCGAGGGATTTCCCAAAAACGATCCTGGAAAGGATAAAGGCCAAATCGGAGGTTTACCTCATTACTGTTTTGGAGAGAGAAGAGGATGACCAGGATGAAAATGACCATAATCAGAAGTGTTTTTATCCATTTCATTCTTTTTCCTCTCTTTTCTGCCCTGTCTGTTTACCCAGATGGTTGATGAAGGCAGCTCGAAGTTTCTGGTATGTTTGATCAAGATACTCCGGGACAACTTTGGTCTCTCCTAAAATCGGCATAAAATTTGTGTCCCCTGCCCAACGGGGAACGATATGAACATGAATATGTTCTTCCCCTGCCCCTCCAACCTTTCCAATATTGACGCCAATATTGAACCCGTGAGGAGATAGGGTGGCCTTTAATACCCTGATGGAGACTCTTATTAACTCAAAGACGTCTTCCGATTCGAGAGTATTCAAGGACTCCAGATCAGTACAATGTCGACGCGGGGCAACCATTAAGTGGCCATTGTTGTATGGGTATCGGTTCATCATGATAAAAGCATGCTTTCCCAGATACAGGATAAGGTTGGCCCTTTCCCTTATCCGCCCCTTGCCGAAGCAGAAGACGCACCCCTTTTTTTTAATCCCTTTTAATATGTAATTCATTCGCCAAGGAGCCCAGAGATGTTTCATGGTGTTCCAATCTTAGACGGAGTCAAATCCTTTTATCCCTTTTTTCCACTGGAAATCGGAGATGGAAGGTGATGGGTTGGTCGAAAAAAAACGGGTCCATAGAATTTTATGATGACAATTCCTGATTGAGGTAGAGATAATCCCTCCAGGAAGAAGGAGGGGTATCAATACCGAGGCTTTTGGTCAATAAAGGGAGCCAGATAGGCGCCTTTGGTTTTCTGATGAGAGGCATGCCAGCCTCCTCTGGGGTTCTCCCTCCCTTTTTGAGGTTACAAGCCGTGCAACATGTCACCACATTGGTCCATTCCGTCTGTCCCCCTTTTGAACGGGGGATCACATGGTCATAAGTTAACTCTCGATGCTCAAAAGGGGTTCCACAATACTGGCATACCCCTTTATCTCGGACATATAAATTTTGTCTTGAGAATTTGATGATCGGTGTTTGTCGCCTGATAAAACGGTTTAAACGGATTACAGCCGGAAGACGAATGGAAACATAGATTCCCCTAACGGTTCGTTCATATTCTTCAATCACTTCCACTTTATCGAGCATGACCATAATGATTGCTTTCTTCCAGGTCACCACTCTCAATGGTTCAAAAGTCGAGTTGAGAAGCAATGTCCATTTCATCAATGATGAGAAAAAATCGTCTTTCCTTCTGAATTTTAGGGTTAAATAACGATTTTCTAATCGGTTGTCAAGCATTATTTCAGAGACTTCCAAGGAGATTCATAAATCTTGAATTGCATCATTCATATGAACCGAGTAAACAAACCGATTTAATAATAATTTCACCCTCTGTAGCAATATGTGTCACTCAGAGAGTTAAAGATATGCAATACCTTCATCTTAATAATGAACATTATCCCATTAAATTAATAGGTTAGGTTATTGTTTCTGTTTTGGCCAAGTTATTGCAATGTTTAGAAGTATGCATATGACAAATGATTTGATTTCGAAAATCACCTCCTTTTTTTCCCTCGTTTTTTTTGAATCAATCCCTGTTCCAGCTCCATCCAAGGTGTATGCTGATTCACTCGGTGATTTTTACCATCCATATTTGAGGGATTTTGAGAGATGAAAATCACTAAAGAAGAGACTCGAGCAAATTTTTATCTACTCAGGATACATTTCTTGATGAGTAAATTATTCATCTCGAAAATGATTTCAGTTTGGTTTGCAAAGACTCTCCGTTAACCTGTCCATCCTTGCCATATACCCGTCTCTGGCATGATAATTGCTTATCGTTTTAATATGTTTCTATCAATTCTTTGGACAAAATTTAAACATTTTATTAAAGGTATTTATCCTATCAGGTTGAAATAATTGACAAAGACATTATCTTTTGATATATTGATCAAAAAGGAGGGTACTATGAAGAAGTATCGTAAAGCATTTTCAATTTTTTTGATTTCCGCAATGATCATCGGAAGTATTTATACCAACGTATTCGCCTGGGATAACTGGAAAAAGAACGATCCAATCACTGACGAGTGGAATGCGTTAGATTTGGTGGTCGCGAGGCCCCTGGGTGTGGCTGGTGCAATTTTGGGGTTGGGTATTTTCACTGTTTCACTTCCTTTTACAGTCACCGTAGATATCTTTTCTAGGGGGAAAGATTCTCAAACAAGCGCTGTCAGGGATGCCGCAACGACACTGATGCTCAATCCTTTAAAGTTCTCTTTTACCAGGGAATTCCCCGATGAAAATATGTAGGGAATAGATAGTTTACGGGTTGGCCTTTTAAAAATTTCGTTTACCAGATCTCGCGGGCTTTAATCTCGCCCTTTAATTTTCGATGACAAAAAGGACAGGGTTTCCCTTCCTTGATAAGCATCTCTTTCATCATATCGACCAGTTCCTCATCCTCTAATATCTGTTTGACAATATGGGGGTGAGGTTTTCTATCAAATTTTCTGTAAGGAAAACTGCTCTTTCCACTCATATGGCGACTCCTTTGAAAGGATTATAATCCTTCTTTCTAAGTTTGACAAGAAGATTTAAAAAGGAAGGAGGAGGATTAGTTCGTCAGGGATAGGATGAAATCTTTGAATCGCTTCAAATCCTCAGGGGAGATATCAATCAATTTCAAACCGGTCCGGTAATCTCCCCAGTTCATCTCCAGATGCATGTCAATCCACATGACCTCCCCTATCAATTCAATGGTATTCATGATTGAACCATTGTGAAAGAAGAGTTTCAATGCCAGGTTTTGACCGATTTCCATCTTTTGAGGCAGATAGACCAATAAGCCCCCTTCGCTCGCGTTGAGGGCTCGGCCGGTTCGGGTGTCAGAGGAATGGATCTGATGGTACTCAATAGGCAGGTCGATTGAAAAACGTGGATACTTTCTCCTTTCGATATTAACAATACCGATTCGGGGTTTATCTTCTTTTTTTTCAGTCATTCCTTATGTTCCCCATTATTGAAAATTTCGTTGGGCATCCTCCAGATGAAAGTTTCCACTCAGGAGTTGCTTTAATTTCCAGTACTCATTTTTCGAAAATTTTGTAAATTTAAGTCCATACTGATATCCTTCCCAATCTTCTTCCAGGTGAAGATCTTTCCATATGATTTCGGCGAACACCTCAAAATTGGTCAGTTCATAACCTTTGGGGAATATGACCGCAATATTCAGTTTCGTTCCAATGGGAATATTTTTAACGGATTGAACCAGCAAGCCTAATTCGCTCGCGTTGACCACCAGCCCTCCATGAGTATAAGACGCATCCATCACCCGGTATTCAAGAGGCAAATCCAGTATCTTTCTCTGGGATTTTCTTCTATCTTTCATCGAGACTGCTTTCTCCATGCCGTTACTCCAGATGATCTATTATGATCGGAAAACCATCCCTTTTTCCGAAGGATTAAAATCGGTATAAAGCTTTGGGCAAAAACTCTCAAATGGGCAATGTTGACACCAGGGTTCAATGCTGGAACAAGGTCCTCCTTCATCCCCTGCCCCTAATTGGTTCATAGGCTCTTCGACCCTTCCTGGATCGTCGGGAAAGGCAGAACGAGCAAATGTTTGGATTTTGAGATCACCCATGGAATTTTTCCCCTGGTGATGGTCGAAGAAAGGATTGACCACTCCCAAACGAGAGACTACCCGGTAAAGGCTTTCCGTGATTTCAACGGGGAGAGGAGAAACATCGATTGTCACCTCTGGAATTTTATCATGAATGAAACGGATGGTACGATAGCTGTTTCGTTCAGTCATGTGAGGAATAATGCGAATGAGACGGTCCAGATCAAAGGGGTCCCATTCCTTTTTCTCCAGAATTCGCCGTGTTACCTCATGTAGTTTGGGGATCGCACGGAAATATAAGTCTCTCCATATCTCTCCTGAAAAGAATGGCGTTCCTTCCAGGGAGGGAATTTCTTCAATCGACAGATCGTTAGAAAGTGAGAGATTGAATGTCTTTCGTGTGTTTTCCAGTACGGATTCCGAGGAATGAATTTGGTTGAAACGGTTATAACTTAAAAGGGTCAAAAGAGAATGATAACTGTTCTCAAATTTTCCCTCTTTCCGAAGATGGTCAAACCAAACATTGAAGGGATCCTGTCCCTTTTTTTCATAGGCTGCAATCGCTTTTCTGAACTCATCCATCCATGGGTAGGGCGTCGGTTCCTTTCCCTTCTTTTCTTCCACGATCGCAGGAGACCTCACCGGGGATTGATCCGCTTCATCGGGCTGAGATAGATCCAGGTCTAACCCTCCAATTTTTTCCTCCGGTTCGTCATCGGTCTGATCATCGAGGTGAAGTTCTTCTTCTGTCTCGTTAACCTCTTCCTTTTCAATCACTGGCAAAATATTTTCTGAAGTCTCGGGTTCTTCTTGCAAGCCTTCGAGTTTTTCTGGTTCCTTTTCTGGTTCATGTTCTTCCAGGCGGTCCGAGGATATTTCTTCAATTTCACTTCTTATCTCTCCGTCTGTCCGTAATGATTGTGTTTCCTGCTCATCGAGTTGGATTTCTTCTGAGATTTGTTCTGGTCCATTTTCCTCCAACCGATCCCCTTCTATTTCTGTTATCAAAGAGGGTTGGGGCATCACAGGTGGAGTAGGAACCCTTTCAGATAGGATGGCAGGTGGAAGAAGAGAGGTAATCTTTTCGAGCTCCGCTATCTTCATTTCCACCCAGTCTTTCTTCTCTCGACTATCCTTTACCGAAAGTGGTTTTCCTGACGCATTTTTAAAAGAGATGGATATCTTTTGGAACGGAAGATCTCCTTCAAAAATCGCTTTAAAAGGAGAAGACTCTTTGGGAGAAAGAGGATTCACAGGAAGAGGAATTTCCTCGAAGGCGATCAGATCTCCAAATTTGTCGAAGAGTTGAATCAACGTCCATAAGTCAACGAGTTCTTCATTCCAAATATTTCTTACCCTTCCGATGATCTGCCATGTCCCACCAGGCGATTTCCGGAGGTGTGATGATTCAAGTTCCACTCGCCAGTTTTTATCGGTCGAGAATTCAAGAAAAATGGGAGAAAGCTTCTTTTTCCTCTCTACTGAAATAGAAGCCCCAAACGATTGAAAGGCAATGGCAAGAAGCTTTGCCTTTTTAAAGGAAAGGTCTTTTTTAATGACGATAGGACACCGGTCAGCAATCTTTTGCATCAGGACGAGAGGAATCCCATAATGGGCCGACACCTCCTTGCAGAAATTGGCTTTCTCCATTTCGGTATGTCCTCCTATGGAATAGAGGACGACCCGATAACTTTCCTCTTCAGGAAAAAAGTTAGCCATCATATTTTTAGTGGGATTTCTTCCTTCCAAGTTTCCGCTGACTAACTCTATCTTAATAATATTTTAATAAAGTTCAAGAAAAATATTTAAAAATGTTTTGAGGTGTCGGAGAGAAAAGCGGATATGGGTTGGATGTGAGGGGTAACGAGCCGAAACAGTAGAGTGGTGAGCGACTTTCCACTTATTTTCCAATATCTTTTAACAGATCCATCAATCTGGCGAAGTCATTCTCTTCGATATGGAGGAACTGCAAACCATATCGGTACTCCCCCCAGCTTTCTTTTGCCGCCAGGTCGCTCCAAACTATTTTGGCAACAGCCTTAATGGTGTTAAATTCCAGACCCTGAACATAAAGAATTTCAATTTTTAATACTGTTCCCATCTCCATCCGCTGAGGGAGGTAGACGAGTAGCCCTCCTTCGCTCACATTGGCAACCATTCCGCCATAAGTCTCTTTGTCTTCAACTCGTGAATAGTCAAGAGGAAATTCTGCTGTATATCTTGGGTACCGTCTTTTTTCAACAGAGAGAACACCCGTCTTTCGCTCTGTAGTGATCGTCGTATGATTATTCGCTTTTTCTATTGTTTTCATTTTTGAATTTATAAAAAGTGCATTTTCAGTGCCATTTTCAAAACTTAGGAAGTTTTAAGCCAATTTGCTCAATTATTAGCCACTGGCACGTCAACTTTTTATCCAGTCAAGTTAAATTATAATTCAGCAAAATTGATACCATTTTATAAAATTTCAATGAATTTAAAAAGTTACAAATAAAATCGGCTTAAATTATATAAAATTGCTTTTAAAAACAAAAGGTTAAACAAAATCTATCAATCGGACAATTTATATTGGGTCTATGAAATCTTTTCACTATTGAATCCATTCTTGTTTTGCTTTGTAGATTTCTGCTTCTTCGGGAATCTTTTTTTCAAGTGTTATTTTGGCTTCTTCAATTCTATTTTTTTGCAAGTCCATCTCTTGCTTGACCTGATCCCTTTCTCTTCTGAGATTGTTTCTCTCTGCTGAGCTTTTTGATTCATTGAACTTCTCTGTCAGCTCATTATATTTCATTCTGGCTTGCTCCATGTTTTCCTGGGCTGTTCTGAGCTTCTTCTTCCACTCCTCTACCCTATTTCTCCAGTATTCCTCTCCTCTGCCAAGTTGATCTTTGTAATCATCTTTTTTCTTTGGAGTTGACCTTTTATCAATTTTTGTTTCAATATTATCTTCGGAACCCCCAATTTTCTCAGCATTTGGTCTAAATTTGTCAGGGATTTTTGTTATATCATCCGTGAAATGCACCCCGCCTTTTTCATCTATCCACTTATAAGTCTGGGCGAAACCAGGGAACGAGATCAAAACAGAAAGGGTAATAACGAGAAGTATCTTCATCATGACATCTTTTAAGCAAATCATATGCCAAAAGCCGGTTAAAGTTTGATTTTTTCTTTATTTCGTGCTATATTTTAAGTGGGCAGTGCATCAAACCAGATTCCCACTTTGTTTCACCCCCGTTTGATGCGCTGACTGGGATCAGTTAAAGCCCTCCTCTAACTGATCCCTTTCCTTTTTTCTATTAAAATTATCGGGTTGGATTCAATTCCCACAATTTTTGTTAAAACCCTGTTGATAACTTAAAATTTTAAACCTCAAAATACGAATCCTCCAATTTCTCAAGCCCTTTGCCTAATCTTTAATCAATCAAAAATAGAATGAGATCGTTCTCTTAGGGAATTTTTTATGTTTTCAAATTTTTGTATCAATTTAGCTTTTCGAAAAGAAGAGTTTTATGGGTCAATAGATCAAAACAATTATCACAAAATCCCCCTTAATCCCTCTTTGCCTGTCTTTGACAGGGAAAAGATTACCAAAGGGGGCAGCGTTTTACCTCCCTTTGGAAAAGGGAGGTGGGGAGGAATTTTAACAAGTTTTTCAAACAGCTCTCTTTTCTGTCCAATATTCCAATTAACTTACAGGATATGACCGGTAAGAGTCAAGTTTTTTTAAGGGACCGGTTTCAAGCTCAGCGGTTTTTGTTCATCGGATTGAAATATTCTCGGATGCTTCCTAAAACAATATGGGGAATATCTTCCTTCTTTTTTACTGTAAAGATATTAATATTTTTTCTCTTCTCCACCGCTTTTTCGAACCGTGAGGCATAAGGATTTTCTCCGATATGGACGGCAGTGATCCTGTTCTGGATCTTTCCGAAGAACCCGATCAACGTCTCTAAATTAGTAATCTTCATGTCTGTGATGATAAACAGGTCGAGTTCTTTTTTTCCTTTAATCAGAGGCATGATATCTTCGAGATCCAATGCGGTTCCGCCTCCGAAGTATTTACAGAGTGCCCGGTAGATATCCTCCCGATTCTCGGTGTAATCGAGAATTTCCCGGCCTCCCATGGGAGCGTCGCTGAAATTATAGACCGCCACTTTTGAATTGTTCCTCAGATAGGCATTGGTTGCACAGGCTGCCCCAAGGACCGCATAGGAAAGGCTTTTCCGTGGATTGATCATACTTCCCGAAGAATCGATGATGATCAGGCAGTCTGGCGTCCCCTCAATTTTTCCCCGACCCTTACCTTCCTTTTTCTTCCAGGTCTGTGTGATTCCTGGCATGATCTTTCCGAAACTGGTCCAGATGTCGATATCTTGAAAAGGTGTTCCAACCTCCCATGGGGAATGGGAATGGGGGTGGAGGGTTCCTGTTTTTTCGAGAGGAAGTCTCTTTACCGGGATGGAATAATTCTCTGCCAGTTTCATATAGAAAAGGATATCGGCATCAATGTGAGTTCCTCTCCCCCTTCCCATCCCCCCCTCAATTCCATAACCCATCTCCTTCAACTCAGTGGAAAAATCCTCAACCACTTCTCTGAATTCTGAAAGGCCCATCGTCTTTTGGGCATATTCCCTCAGTCCATCATCGATCTCTTCATAGGAGTAGTGATTCATATCATGTTCTCCCTGAGGATTCGAATCTCCTTTTCCTCCCCTGGCTTCCTGTTCTTGCTGCGCCAAAAGGAGAAGGGGCTTGAGAGAACGTGTAAACTTCCGGATACTTTCGGTCCACCTGGACCGATCCAGATATGGAATTCTCGCAAGCCTCCGGACAATCTCAGCACGTCCCTTTTCCTCTTTACCTTGGGGCGAGATGCCGAGATCGATTCCCCAGATCTTCTGGTAGAGAGAGGCGATAACCTCCTCAACCGCTCCCTTTTTGAGGTTTCGGTGTAATTCAGGGATCTCGGTTGCCCTCTTTTTCACACAGTGAGTATCGGCAATGACATCGATGAAGTAATTAGCAGCCTGTTTGGCTGACTCCTTATCGCCCATCACTTTTTTGGCTTCGGCATAGAGCATGAGATGGGTCTGAAAATCCCATGGACAGAAGGTATAGTGAGTAATTCCATGATCGAGAAGCGCTTCGATCAGGTTCTCCTCGGTCATCTTTCCTTTCAGGGTAGAGAGAAAGGCGGGGTTGATGGTCATCTGTTTCTCTTTCATCTCCAACCCCACGCGGCGTTCCGCGGAGTCATCCATACCCTGTTCGTCAACTGAAAGATCAACCACCTTCCCGACTTTGGGAACGGGAATTTCAGGAAAGAGGTGTTTCCTCTTTAGACGGGGCCACATCTCTTCAATGATGGCTTGCAGTCTTTCTTCTTCCATGAGTCACTCAATAATAGATGTTGGGATTTCGAGCTTTTCCCGGATAAACCAGCTTCTCCCTCTCAAAGACCTTTCCTTCGACGATATTTCCGAGTCCCCTTACCCTTCCTCCCACATAGATCTCTCCACCCATCATCCACTCTCCGGTGTGGAGACCGATGTTCTTCTTGACTAAGATCTTTCCAGATCGCATTCCTGCACCGGTCCAGTTTTTTGAGCTCCCCTCAATCACCATCTCTCCGCCTTCCAGACCGATGCCAGTAAAATCGCCTGTATCTCCTTCCACCATAAGCCGTTTCCCTTTAGGAAGGCGAAACCCGATGAGATTGATCTCCGTCTTCAACTCGGAGAGCTTCAGGACGATCTCCTCTTCTTTCGCATAATTGCACAATGCGGAGATATAGATTCCTGCAGGCCCGGGAATGAGATAGGGAATCTTCTGGGTGTTTTCCAGGGCAAAGCAGAAATCCTCGATATCCTCCGCTGAATAATCGATCTCTTTAATATATTTCTCTGCCACCTCATAGGCCTTGATGATCGTGTTATACTGAACCATCCAGACCAATTCTTTTGCTTCCTCTTCCAGAAGCTTCTCGTACCCGAGCCGAATCTGATCCATGACCACTTCGGCTGACTGGACAATCCGGTCCAAAGGGATTTCTTCTTTGCGGAAATGGAACGTCCTGAATTCTTCAAAAGGATTCGAGAAAGTGTTCGGCTTTGACACAGGGGGGTGGAAACTTTTTTTCTTTAAATCGCCGTTTTTCATCACTGATTTCTTCTGCGGAGAAGATCTTTCTTGATTTCGGCATAAATCGGATGATCCCCTTCGAGGGGTTCCAAGGATTCACCCTGAAAGATTTTCGATCCTAAGGCAAGTGCATCTTTCAGATGATCACTCTGTTCCCGGTATCTCTGGGAAACCGTTTTGACTGCTTCCTTGGCAAGAAAGATCTGAAAGGGGTCATCCCGTTTCGCCCTCTCTTTTTGTGAGATGACCTCGTCTTTCCACTGGATACGATGCGAAAAGGTAAACGGCATGATGGCCTTCACATGTTCGATATCGATTTCGGAGTCTCCCGATAACCAGGCCAGCCCCTGGGCAAACAGTTTAATGGAGGTCGGAAGGCGGTTCGAGGCGCAATTTTTAATCTGACGGCAGAGATATCCTGTATAATGACAGCCCTCTTCGCAATTCTCTACGATTCTTTTCTGTCCGTAACGGTCGCAGAATGAAAGTTCAGCCAATACCATCCGCGTAAAGGCGCTGGCATCGAGATCTAATTCGAGGCTTTCTATTTCGGTTCGGATATGGTTGCGATCTTCCCTCCTCAAAGGTTTTATCCCCGTTGTTTCTTCAACATATTCTCCGAAGGCGTCGCAGACCTCCTCCAATTTCGGAATTTTTTTCTCGTAGGCGACCTTTGATTTCAGAATACGATGGAGAGCCTTCTCATATTTGGGATGTCTCAGAACCTGTTCTTTCCTGCGTGATTTTCCTATGAGAAAGGAGAGGTTGGGACCTGGATATCTTGACTCTACAATGACATCGAACCGGTCGATCAAAGGAGCGATGATCGTGTTCGTCCCTCCGTCCTGATAATTGGCAGTGGCAAACAGACAGTATTCATCGTTGATGATCATCTCATTCAGATATTCCCAGTTGCCCCTATCCACTCCATCGAGAATCATGCTCTGTTTCGTCTCTGGAAGACGGTTTATTTCATCCACGATCTTAACGGGGACCTGTGCAAAATTGGTCCACACGACATCCTCCTCGCCCCGGTTCAGTTTTCCTAGGTCCGGTCTGCCAATGATCTTTTCCTCGGTCTGCTCCGGATGGCCTGAAACTTCACTGCCCCAGATCACCCCCAACGGAAATTGATAGATCAGTGAGCAGATAAATTCAGCAGAGGTCGTTTTGCCTAATCCTGGTTCTCCGATAATCAGTTCTTTCCCTTTGAGCAGGCCAGTCAACAGACTGAAGAGGATGACAGAGTTATAGGTCTCGCCTTTAACTTCAATATCCGGCCGATTGAAATAGAGATGATCGCTGATAAAGCGATAGAGGGTCATTACCTGCTTCTGATATCCGTTTTTTTCCACGACGAGCACCTTTCTTTGTTCATTAATTTATTAATTTTAATACTTTAGCGGTTTGAAAAAAACTTTATAAAATCCCTCCCAACCTCCCTATTTGCCAAAGGGAGGCAAAAGGGGTTCCCCCTTTGGTAATCTTTTCCCTGTCAAAGACAGGCAAAGGGGGATTAAGGGGGATTTTATGATGATTCTTTTGATCCATTAACTCAAAAATCTCTTTTTTTCAAAAAATTAAATTAACAAATTAATTTTAACATGGCCTAACCTTTCATGACAAGGTTGAAAAAGGAGTGTATTCTAATAGTTGGAGGCTCTTATAGGTTCGTTTCGAAAGTTTCGACGGGTCCTTCGGATGAAAGGGCCTGGCGTGCGGCCTGGCTCAACTGGCGATCAAAACGGTGATCCAGCGCATAGACGCGACAGATGGCCACTTTTGCCGGGATATACTGGAAGAGTTTCCGGAGGGGTTCCCTTGAAATCCTGCGGACTCCCGGGTCGTAAATCAGCAGGGTCGCTCCTTCTGTCTCATGCCAAGGATTGAGAGGTCTGGGGTCGTGATGGGCCATATCCACATAAAAATCCACCTTTCTTATTGGCGCGGGCAATACAGCCTCCATTCTTCTTCTCACCTCTTCAGGCGTCAGGAAGATCGGTCTCCCGACCTCCATCTCCTTGAGAGTCAATTTCTCCTCAAAGACACTACTCCATTTCAGCTTCCTGGAAAGCACCTCTCCCCATTTTTCGCCCAGCCGTCTCTCTTTGGGCGACAGGGACTTCTTCCACTCCATCACCTTTTCCATCAGAAACCAGTCTGTCAGGTCAAGATATTGATCGATTTCTTTGACGGGATGAAAAGGACAGAGGATCTCCATGGTCTCTTTAAAGATCTCATGGAGCTGAAGGTCAATGGAGCGTGTGGTTCGATGATAATAGACATTGGAGTAAAGGTAAAGTCGCGCATTGAGGAACATCGCCAGGGCATCCATTCCCCTCTTATCGAGAACGAGCCCCTCTTTACGAAAGGAGGTATAAAAGAGAAGCCGCCTCCAATCAACAGGCCCGATGGAGACACCGGTCATATAAGCATCTCTGAGTACATAGTCGATATTGTCAAAGGTAAAGATCCCCCTGAAGAGTTGCTGTAGAAAGATAAGCCATTTCGGATACTTTTGTCTCTCCTTCTTTTGAGGTCTTTTGATGAGAAAGGCCACTTGATCCGGATCGAGGGTCTCCGTTTTTTTCAATGGGCCTCGAGCGCTCCTGCGAATCCCTTTCAATATAGAAGAGACTTTTTCGCGGATGATATACTGTCCGATCTCTTCATGATTGGTCTGAAAGCGCGATAGATATTGCTCGTCGAAAAAATGGCAGAACGGACCATGTCCGATGTCATGAAGCAGGCCGGCTACCCTCAGTAACTCTTCGACATAGCAGAAAGAAGGAAGTTCCGATTTAAAGATATCAAACAGGGAGGGATAGAGTTGTTCTGAAAAAACTCCTGCTACATGCATCGTCCCGAGTGAATGCTGAAAACGGGTGTGTTCTGCAGAGGGAAAGACCCAGCGGGCACTCTGGAGTTGAAAGATGCGACGCAACCGTTGAACATAAGGAGAGTCGATCAGATCTCTCTCGGTCTTCTCTCCACGGATACAGTCGGTCATCACGACATAGTGATAGATAGGATCGGCAATTAATCCAGTCCCCTGGCTTTCCAGGGTGACTTTTTTTCCTATCATCCCTGCCCTCATTACTCCTCCCGAGACGCACCCATCTGTTTATCTCTTGGGTTGATAAATTTTACTTTCCCGTCAGCCACTTCCCGAAGGGCGTTCACGATGGCCCGGTTATCCGTTTCGACCAGGGGTTTTGCTCCTTTCATCAGCATTTTAGCTCTTCTTGCTGCCAGGACGACCAGTTCAAACCGGCTTTCCACCTTTTTCAAACAATCCTCTACTGTAACCCTTGCCATGATTTTTCCTCCTTTTGGTCTCTTTTAGAGATGATGATCGTTTTTAATTTTTCAACAGCCTCTTCAACCCTCTCATTGACAATGATATGGTCGTACCAGTGGGCTTCCTCAATATCGTTTTTAGCATGTGCCAAGCGAAATTGAATGGTCTCCGCTGAATCGAGGCCTCTGCCTAATAATCGTTCCTGAAGGACATCTATGGAAGGAGGCAGAATGAAGATCAATATGGCGCTGGCCAGCTTCTCCTTCGCCTTCTTCGCTCCCTGTGTATCGATATCGAGAATCAGATCTATCCTTTCCGACTCCAGAGAGTTGACATCCACCTGGGCTGTTCCATAACAATGGCCCAGGACTTCTGCCCACTCTAAAAATTTCTCATTTGTTACCATCTCCTGGAACACATCCCTGGAAACAAAATGGTAATCCACCCCCTCCTTCTCGCTGGCCCTGGGAGGACGTGTGGTATAGGAAACTGAAAATCGAAGACCGGGCAATTCCTCCATCACCCTTCTCACCAGAGTGGTCTTCCCCGCGCCCGAAGGCGCAGAGATAATGAACACGAGCCCTTTTCCCCGTTTGTTTACCTGTTCTTGATTTTCCATTTGGAAACCAAAAGTCTTTACCGGTCAAGGTTATAATTTTAAAGAAAATGGGTCTACGGTGACGATGCTGGTATCGAAACTCGAAACTCGGAAAATGATACTCGAGCATCAGGCCTCTTTGAACGAGTCTCGATACGAGCTTCGACAACGAAAAACGTCAATATCCATTTGATCGTTAAAGGAAACTTATATCCTCCTACTCGATGTTCTGCACTTGCTCCCGGATCTTTTCCAATTCACTTTTAATCTCCACTACCTTCCGGGAGATCTCCGCGTCATTGACTTTTGAGCTTACGGTATTGACTTCGCGATGGATCTCCTGAATCAGAAAATCCATTTTCCTGCCTACAGACTCTTTCGCATTGAAGAACTGGGCAAGCTGGTTGAGGTGACTCTGGGCCCTCACAATTTCCTCTGTGATATCCGTCCGTTCGGCGAGGATGGCCACTTCCTGTTGTAACCGGATGGGATCCACTTCAATCCCTCCAAGTAGAGATTGAAGTCTTTCCCGAAGCCTGTTTTGATAGGCCTTCACAGAAGAAGGATACTGGGCTTTGATCTCCTCCAGTTGCTGGGTGATTCGTTCCAGCCGTTTCTCTATGTCTTTTGTAAGCGTATCCCCTTCCAGGCGTTTCATCTCATCCATCTCCTGTAAGGACCGTTTCAGGATCGGGACGATTTCCTGCCAGTAGGGTTCAATATCTCCGGACTCTTCTTTCGCCGAGATCAGGTCTTTGGCTTCAGCCAGCAGTTCCAGGGTGATCTCACCCTTAAGTTGAAACTTATCTTTCAATGCGACAAGGGCCTGAAAGTACTGTTCGGCGAGGCCAGAATTGACCTGAAGCTGAACCTTCTCACCTTCGAGGGAATCCAGTTTAATCGAGACGTCAATCCTGCCTCTTGATACATGAGATCGAATCATCTCTTTGATCCGGTTTTCAAAGGTCACCATGCGTTTCGGAAGCTTGATGTTAATATCGCTATAACGGTGGTTGACCGAGCGGGATTCGATAAGGACCCTTCCCAAACTGGTCTCCCCTTCCCCTCTTCCGTAGCCTGTCATTGATTTCAGCATAACTATTCTTTCCCTTCTTTTATCATTTCAAGGTATTGCTTCCTGATCTGGTTGAAAAGTTCGATCGTCGCTTCCTGCCGATAGTCAGGGTAGGTCCATTCCAGGGCTTGAAAAGATTTACCCCGGTAGATCAGCGTCAAATCAGCATAAATCCCTTTCTCGAGATAGGGTCGGTGAGCATAGGCTTTCGTTGTCGCAAGAATAACATGTGCATGAGAGAGATAGCCCGGGTCAATATTAATCTGCCTGTTTCCATTGGAACCCGCAAGTCTCTCCTCCAGATGGTTGGTGGCCAGTTTAATTTCAGGAAGCGAGTCTCTCCCAATAAGTTTCTCGAAAGTGATGAAGTGGCGGAACAAATTTCTTCCCATCTCCTCGGTATAGTAGTCAGTGAAATCAAATTGAAATTTTTCACTAACGAAGTCGATTGTCCCAAAATCCTTCCTCAACGCCTCCATCCCCTGATAAACGATATCGTCCTCTCCTGCAATCAAACTCATAAACAGTTTGGCCGGCCGAGGTTTACTTGGCTTTCCCATTTGTTAGTCTTTTCTTAACCAGATGAAAAACTCCTTATTTCCCTTGGGCCCCAAGAGTGGAGATTCGATTACACCGAGAATCTTCAATCCCAGGTCGCCACAAAATTCGGAGATTCTTTCGATCACTTTCTGATGCAAGGCTTCGTCCCTGACCACTCCTCCCTTTCCCACCTGGCCCTTTCCCACCTCAAACTGGGGTTTGATGAGACTGAGGATCATTCCGCCGTCTTTAAGAAATTGAAGAAGATGGGAGAGAAACTTCTCGATGGAGATAAAAGAGGTGTCGATCAGGATCAGGTCGATCTCCTCATTGATCTCTTCCCGCTTCAGGTAGCGTATATTTCTCCTTTCAAGGTTAACCACCCTCGGATCTTGCTGAAGTTTCCAGGCTAATTGACCATAACCCACATCCACTGCAAAGACCTTACGGGCTCCTTTCTGAAGGATGCAGTCAGTAAACCCACCCGTTGAAGCTCCTACATCCATCACCACCATCCCTTCAGGATCAATTCCAAAGGAATCAATGGCGCCCCTTAACTTCTTACCCCCCCGGCTCACATAGGGCGAATCTTCTTCCTGAAGCCTGATATCGGCCCCTGAATCAATTTTGGTCCCCGGCTTGTCAACGATCGATCCGTTGACGAGAACCTTTCCCTCCATGATGAGGGCGTTTGCCTTTTCCCGGCTCTGGACAAAACCGTTCTTTAATAGAAGTTTATCGAGCCTCTGTTTTTCGATCTTCCGCCTCGGAGGAATATCCTCGGGGTTGGTTATTAACAGTCTCATAATAGAATAGACATTATTTAAATGAACTTAAGCCTTTCAATAGATAAAATAACTCCCCCTTTCCCCCTCTCGGTTTCGAGTCGCAACGACTTATTTTAAGAGGGGAGGTTGTTCCTCCCCTTTCCGCCAGAGGCGGATCCGCTCTGGGCGGAAAAATAAGGGGAGGTTAGGTGGGGTTATGAATCCTTGGGTCGCTGGCTGCCATGTATGTACAATTTTGAGACTCTTAATATGTCAGCACGTAGACGGCGGGGAGTTTCCCTCAAGAAACACCCCCGCTCCTATCCCTTATTTCCCAGAATCTTTTTTATCTCTTCGACTATCCCATGCTCATCAATTCCGCATTTTTTTCTGAGAAGGGATAAAGGCCCATGTTCGATAAAATGGTCCGGAATACCCAGGATTCTCGTCGAAATGTTACAGAGCCCCTCCTCCTGAAAAAGCTCGAGAACAGCGCTTCCAAACCCCCCCATCCGGGCATTCTCTTCTACCGTGAGAACAAACCCGGTTTTTGCAGCCCAGTGTGAAATGAGATCTTTATCAATTGGTTTTAAAAAACGGCTATTGATCACTGCAACATCGATTCCGAACTTTTCCAAACGTTCCGCTGCATGGAGGGCGGGATAGACGGTTGAACCAATGGCAAGGATGAGAGCATCCTTGCCTTCCCGGAGCAGTTCCCCTTTGCCGATATCGATCGGTATAAGATCTCCATCTCTCTTTACGCCCACTCCTTTTGACTTGGGATATCGGAAAGCGATGGGGGTAGGACAATCCACAGCCGTCTTGATCATATGGCGAAATTCCTCTTCATCCTTGGGCACCATCACGGTCAGATTCGGTATGTGCCGAAGATAAGAGAAATCGAAGGCGCCGTGGTGAGTCGGTCCGTCCTCACCCACCAGCCCCCCCCGGTCAAGCGCAAAGACCACAGGAAGGTTCTGAAGGCAGACATCCAGAAGAACCTGGTCATATGCCCTTTGAAGAAAAGTAGAGTAGATGGCCACGACCGGTTTCATGCCTTCGAGGGCAAGGCCTGCTGCAAAAGTGACTGCGTGTTGTTCTGCAATCCCGATGTCATAGAACCGGTCAGGAAACTTCTCTGAAAACTGCTCCAGACCTGTCCCGCTTTGCATGGCTGCTGTGATGGCGATAACCTTACTATTTTGGCTGGCCAATTGGCAGAGCGTCTCTCCGAATACTTCAGTATAACTGGGCGGAGAGGGCGTTTCGCTTTTTTTGATCTCTCCAGTTTCAATATCGAAAGGAGGAACGCTGTGAAAAAGAGCAGGGTTCTTTTCGGCAGGCTCATAACCCTTCCCCTTCTTAGTAATCACATGAACGAGGAACGGACCTCTCAATTTATTAATATTTTGAAAGTTTTCAATCAGATGATCGAGACGATGCCCATTAATGGGTCCGATATATTTCATCCCCAACTCTTCGAAGAGGAGGCCTGGCATAAGAAAACCTTTCAACGATTCCTCAGCCTTTTTTACAAAACGGAGGGCCGATTTTCCAATGCTTGGAATGGTTTCGAGAAAGTCCTTCATCTCGTCCCGGAACCGATTGACAAACTGACCTGTCATCAGTCGGTTGAGATAGGAGGAGAGAGCGCCCACATTGTGAGAGATCGACATCTCGTTATCGTTCAGGACAACGATCAAGTCCTGATCGATGTGGCCTGCCTGATTGAGGCCTTCGAAGGCCAGTCCGGCGGTCATCGATCCGTCACCAATGATAGCAACCATTTTTCCTTCTTTGCCTCTGATTCTTCTCGCTTCTGCCATTCCAAGGGCGGCTGAGATGGAAGTGCCGCTATGGCCGGAATCGAAAGTATCATAGGGGCTTTCATCCCTTTTTGGAAAACCACTCACTCCTTCATACTGCCTCAGGGTATGGAAACGATCCTTCCTTCCGGTGAGCAGTTTATGTGAATAACTCTGATGGCCTACATCCCATATCAATTTATCCCGGGGAAGGTCAAAAACATAGTGAAGGGCGATCGTCAGCTCCACCGTACCCAGGTTGGAGGCGAGATGTCCCCCATTCTTTGAGACGGTGGCAAGAATCTCCTGCCGTATCTCCTCGCCGATCTTCCCAAGTTCTTCACTGTCAAGTCCTTTAAGATCGTGAGGGTGTTTGATCTGGTCTAATAATTTCACCATGGACTAATTTTCCCTCAAAATAATATATTGAGCGATCTCTCTGAGCGGTTCGACTTCAAGGCCAAAAGGCCGGAGATCATCGATGGCAGATTCCATCAAATCCCTGGCTGTTTTCTTCGATGCTTCAAGTCCCAGCAATGAGGGATAGGTCGCTTTCTTTTTAAATAGATCACTGCCTGTAGCTTTACCCAGGAGTTCTGGTTTTCCCTCTACATTCAGGATATCGTCGGCAATTTGAAAGGCAAGCCCTATTTTTTCTCCGTAACGGGTGAAGGCATGAACTGTTTTTTCATCCCCTCCTCCTAACTTTGCTCCGGTTCGTACAGAGACCGTGATGAGCGCTCCGGTCTTACGGGTATGGATATATTGAAGCATTGGTAGTTTAATTTCCTTGCCTTCTGATTCAATGTCCGCTACCTGGCCTCCAACCATACCCGATATCCCGGAGGCCTGAGCAATTTCTTGGATGACATGGACGACAATTTCAGGATGGTCGGTTGAGACGAGAGTCATCAGACGAAAGGCTTCTGTCAAGAGCCCATCACCTGCTAAAACCCCCATGGCTTCGCCAAAAACCTTATGACAGGTGGGATTTCCTCTTCTGTAGTCGTCATTATCGATGGCCGGGAGATCGTCGTGGATCAGGGAGTAAGTATGAATCATCTCCAGGGCACAGGCAAAAGGAAGGATTTTATCCCCTTTGCCCCCTACTGCCTCATAAGCGGCAATGGACAGGATGGGACGAATCCTTTTCCCTCCGCTGAACAGGCTATGCCTCATAGCCTGGCGAAGAGAGACCGGATATTCATCATCTCCACCCTTCTCCGCCTGTCTGGGCAGATAGTTCTCCAGGGCTCTTTCGACTATCTCTTTTTTCTCCAGGAGATATGTTTTAATGTCCATTAAATCTTACTCATCTTCTTCGGGTTCGTTATCCGTTGAATACTCGAAAGAAAATTGCCCTGGGTTATTTGAAGACCTCTGCCCAGTGCTTTTGGAAGGATCAAAGGGCTCTCTTATTAACTCCCCATCCTTGTCTTTGAGCAGAATCTCCACTCTCTTTTCTGCCTCATCCAGTTTCTGGCCGCAAAAGCGGGACAGTCGGATTCCTTCTTCAAAGAGTTTTAAAGATTCTTCCAGGGAGATATCCCCTTCCTCTAATTGAGAAACGATCTTTTCCAACTTTTGAAGGGCGTCTTCAAACTTCTCCTTCTTTTCTCTTGGCATTGGAAATCTCCAATAGTTTTAATATAATGTATTATAGTATCTTTTTGAGACGACTATCGTCAAGGCCTCTCTTTTCCATCAACATTGCAGGACAGAATTCCCCTGTGCAGTCTTACCTCTATCTGATCTCCAACCTGGACTTCATCCGAATCTCTCAGGATTTTAAGGGAAGGAAGTTTTCGTGTGATGCTATAACCTCTCTGCAGGATGGCCAGAGGACTCAATGAGTCAAGTTTTCCTAAGACTCCCTTTAAATTTTGTTTATTGATTTGAATCTTATATCTCATATTCTGCGCTAACCACTTCTTTGCTTCCGAAAGGGATGTTTCCATATTTCTTATTCTCTGGAAAGGACTCTGAAGATTCAGTCTTTCGGTAAGGAATCCTCTTTTTTCATTCTTCCTTGTCATGTTCCACAGGAGAAGCCTCCGGGAGTGGTTGACCAGGTCATCCACCCTTAAAAGGTAATCCCCTATCATCTTTCGGGGATCGATTAAACCTTTTTTGAGATGAGCCAAGCTGGTTTTTAGATCCTGGAAATATTGTCTCATCTGATTTTCAAGGATGGTTGTCAGACGATTAAGATTTCTTGATAGTTCCCTTTTATCCCTGACCACCAGCTCTGCTGCGGCAGAGGGTGTGGGCGCCCTGAGATCAGCCACAAAATCGGCGATGGTATAATCGGTCTCATGCCCCACTGCAGAGATAATAGGTATCTTCGAATGAAAGATCGCCCTTGCCACCTCTTCCTCGTTAAATGCCCATAAATCCTCCAGCGATCCTCCGCCCCTTCCGACGATGATGACATCAATATTTCCTCTCTTGTCTAAGTATCTGATTGCTTCGGAGATCTCGACTGCTGCTCCCTCCCCTTGAACTTTTACAGGATAAAGAAGCAGCCTGACATTCTCAAACCTTCTCTGGATGATCTGGATCATATCCTGGATCACGGCTCCGGTTGGAGAGGTGACGATTCCAATCATTTGAGGAAGGATTGGAATTGCCTTCTTTCTACCCGTATCAAAAAATCCCTCCTTTTCGAGTTTATCTTTCAACTGGAGAAAGGCTAATTGAAGGGCGCCGATCCCCTTGGGCTCCATCCCCTCCAGGATAAGTTGATAATCTCCCCTCTTCTCATAGAGCGTTACTCTTCCGCGGCAGATGACATGCAGGCCGTCTTCGGGAACAAAACGGAGGGCCCGGGACTGCATCTTAAAGAGGACAGCCCGGATTTGTGAATGTTCATCCTTCAGGGTGAGATAGATGTGGCCCGAAGGGGGAATTCGAAGATTAGAAATCTCTCCTTCCACCCAGATATCAGGGAATCGATCCTCAAGGATGTCTTTAATCTCACGGGTCAGTTCAGAGACGCTGAGAATATATCGAAAAGGAAGCTCCATGATGACCCTAAATATAACAGAAGAAAAGGCAAGGTGTAAAATTTTAAAAATGAAAAAAATCTTCTTCTTGACTTCTCCTTGCGGTTTTAATAGACTACTATCACTCTCCGAATTGAACGTGCTCCGACTTAACTGGCCTTGTTATATTGGGGGTGGTCATGGCAAAGTTTTCTCTTGCCAAGATAAGCAGGCCTGTTATCAGGGAGGTTTTTCCACGAAAGCGTCTCTTCTCCCTTCTCGACCGTGCCCGTGCAGGTCCAGTTGTCTGGCTTTCAGGCCCTGCGGGCTCCGGGAAGACTACTCTCATCGCAAACTATCTTGATGCCCGAAAATTCCCCTGTCTCTGGTACCAGGTCGACGAACGCGACTCGGACATTGCCTCCTTCTTTTACTATCTGGGACTCGCGGTAAAGAAGGCATCCCCCCGTTTCCGAAAACCTCTGCCCTTGCTCACACCCGAATATCTAATGGATATTCCTGTATTCACGTTAAGATTTTTTGAAAACCTCTACGGACGGTTAAAACCTCCTTTCTTCATTGTCTTTGACAATTATCACCAAATAGATTTGGACTCTCCATTTCATGAAGTCATCCTCAACGGGATCTTTGTCATCCCCGAAGGGGTGAACGTCATCCTGATCAGCCGGAGAGAGCCTCCGCCTGCCTTTGGCCGCCTGCACGCCCATAGCCAGATGAAATTTCTAGGATGGAATGAACTCCGTTTCACACTGGAGGAATCCAAAAACGTCGTCTGTTCTCGAATACCCGGATTACGACAGAAAGAGACAATCGAACGTTTCCATCAAATTGCGAATGGATGGGTGGCAGGACTGATCCTCATTTCGGATGCAGTGAGGAGAGGGGTTGAGATTCATTCTCTCCAAAAGATTACCCCGGAGGAGATTGTCAACTATTTTGGAAGCGTTATTTTTTCCAAAACGAGAGAAGAGGTCCAGACCTTCCTCATGAAGACCGCCCTTCTATCCAAGATGACCGTCAAGATGTCAGAGGAACTTACAGGTTTCACAAATGCGGAGGCCATTCTTTCCGGCCTGATAAGAAACAACTATTTTATAGAGCAACATCTCTCTGCAGAGCCGGTCTATCAATACCATCCGCTTTTCAGGAATTTTCTTCTCTCACAGGCTAAAGAGCGATTGAGTCCTGATACGATATCGGATCTAAACCGGAGGGCTTCACTGCTCCTCGAGGACTCCAACCTCACGGAAGAGGCGGCCCAAATTTATATAGATCAGAAGAACTGGGATGGACTGATTCGACTCATCATGAAGCATGGACCTTCTCTTCTGGGTCAGGGAAGATTTCAACTTCTTGAAGAATGGCTGTCTTCCCTTCCGGAGAATTTGGTTGAGACCAACCCGTGGCTTCTTTTCTGGATGGGTTCATGCCGGTTTCCCTTTGACCCTTCTCAAAGCCTGAGGTGCCATGAGAAAGCCTTCAAGTTATTTCGCGAAGAAGGAAACATGGAGGGAACATTTCTTTCGTGGTCAAGCATTGTCGATGGGATTGATTTCAGTCACAACGATCTCTCCCGGCTTGACCACTGGATTCATGAATTGGAAGACCTGATGGGCGATATCAAGGAATTTCCCTCCCCGGAGATTGGAGCAAGGGTCGCATCGGGCATGATTACAGCATTGGCACTCAGACAGCCCCAGCATCCTGAATTCCATAAGTGGGCAGATCAGGCTCTTTCGCTCACAGGGTCTCCTCAGATGATCCATATCAGAATGTGGGTTTTGTTCCAGCTCGTCCTCCACGGATGCTTGATGGGGGAGTTTGAAAGGATAGCCTCTGCCTTCAACCTGCTATCCCAATTGACGAGATCCAGAGACGCGCCTCCTTTCCTCAAAATCATGGGAAAACTGGCTGATGCTATGTTCTACCAATTTACAGGATCTCATCAGAAATGCATGGAGGCTGTCTCTGAAGGCATGAAACTGTCCCGGACGACCGGCATCCACATTGCGGATCAGCCGCTTCTGGCGCACGCCGTATCGAGTTCGATCAATGCAAACGATTCTGAAAAGGCACGCCAGTTTCTGGATAAATTAAACGCCTCTTTATACCGAAACCCTACATCCGATGATTTTTTGGATATTCGAAATAGACTCATCTACCATTTTGCAAGCGCCCGGTATGCACTGTGTTGTGGAGATCTCGCTGAATTCCCCTTCCATATCGATCAGGCTTCAAAGCACGGCAATCAAGTGGGTGCCCCCGTCTTTATATCCATGAACCATTTGATGAATGCCCTTGCCATGCACAGGTTTGGGAAGAAAGAAGAAGCTTTGGATCAGCTTCAAAAAGGTTTTCTGATTGCCAAAGAAATTAAGAGTAAAACTCTCGAATTCTGTTCACTTATGGCTCAAGCCTACTTTGCCTTCGATCAAGGAGAAGAAGCTTCAGGGCTGCAAATCCTTAAAATAGCCTTAACTTTGGGAAGGGACCTGAGGTATCTGAACACTTTTTTCGACGATCTCTTAATCACGACAAAGCTCTGCGTTAAGGCTCTTGAGGCGGGGATTGAGGTGGAGTATGTCCGGGAGATCATCCAGAAACGAAATCTGATACCGGAAAAGAGCTCACTTCAATTAGAGCTCTGGCCCTGGCCTTTGAAGATCTGCACCCTTGGACAGTTTTCGGTCTTAAAGGATGGAAAACCGATTCCCTATTCGAGAAAAGCACAGGAAAAGCCTCTCTCAATCCTGAAACTATTAATAATCATGAGAGACAAGGGGATCAGGACGGAGGATATCGCTGACATTCTCTGGCCCAAGGCGACCGGCGATCTGGCATATCACTCTTTCCAGACGGCACTTTACCGGCTCCGCTCGCTGATCGGTTATTCTGAGACCGTGCTGGTTCGGGAGGGACGACTCTCTCTGGATTCCAAACGTTGCTGGGTGGATGCCTGGGCCTTTGAACACCTGCAGGAGGAGGCCGATATCTTATGGAAGGAAGGAATTACACAAAAAGCGATTCAGCTCACTGAAAAGGCATTAGCATTATATCAGGGCCCATTTTTGGGGAAAGAGGAGGAGCAACCCTGGCAGATGCCCGTAAGAGAGCGGTTGCGAAACAAGTTCCTCAGAGGTGTGTCAAGACTGGGCGATCACTGGATTCAGGCAGGGCAGTGGGAAACTGCCAGGGATTGTTACCAGAAAGGTTTTGAGGTGGATGACCTATCCGAGGGGTTCTGCAAAGGGCTGATGACATGCTATCACCACCTTGACCAGAGGACCGAGGCCCTGTCGCTTTACCTGCGTTTTGAGAAGAGGCTTAAAACGGTCCTCGGGATTGAACCCTCCGAAAAAATAAAAGCTCTTCGAGATGCATTAACCAAGAAAACGCAGAGCGCATAGAGCATATCGCATCCGTCCTTCACATTGCTCCCCCCCTCTTAAGTCAGGGGGTGAGGGGGAGTTATTAAAGGGGTAACAAAAGGCCACAAAATGTACTACTTTTTCTTTCTTTATCTTCTATTTTTCTTTATCACCCCACTGGACTCCCATGCCTCGAACCCAACGCAGGGGGCTAAGGCAGCGGCCATGGGAACGGCTGTGGTTGCCATTGCCGACGCCCCCTCCGCCATCGCCCACAACCCTGCGGGGCTGGCCAACCTGAGAGGAACCCATCTTTACAACGGGATGACCGCTCTCTCGATTAAAAGCACGTTTGAAAATTCCACGGCTCAGTCTGAAAAGACCCTGTCCCAGATCTTCCTGCCGTTTCACCTCTACCTTTGCTCGGATCTTGGAGTCAAGAATATGACCTTCGGCCTGGGGATCTTTTCTCCGTTTGGAATCGGCGGACGTAAATGGCCCGACACGGGTCTCACGCGTTATGCTTCAACGGATAGCTTCATCGGAACGATCAATCTCAATCCCACCTTAGCCTGGAGCCCGTTCTCCGGCTTTTCCATCGGGTTTGGAATTGATTACATTTACGCCAGCAGCAAGTCGAAAAGAAAGATTGACCAATCTTTTTTAGGCGCTCCCGACGGCCGTTTCAGCTTCAAGGGAGACGGAGGCGGTTGGGGGTTTAACCTGGGTGTGCTTTATGCTGTTTCGGAAAAAGTGAGCCTTGGAGCGGCTTTTCGGAGCCGTGTCAATGTTAAGCAGGAGGGAGAAATTATTCTGAAGGATATCACCCCTGCCCTTCAGCCTCTGTTCGGCGGAAGCCGATTCAAGACCGATGCTGAAACGACCATAAAATTCCCTGCCAATATTACCGCCGGAATAGCCTATCGGCCAACCAAAAGATGGACTCTCGGTTTTGATGTGGAGTGGATCGATTGGTCCCGCTTCTCAAAGTCACGTCTCGATATCGAAAGGGAGGTGCCGGCCGCCGGATTTACCGACGCTTCGACGGATTTAAGATGGGGTTCACAATGGTTGTTCAAGTTTGGCATCGAGCATCTGCTGAATGAAAAATGGGCTCTGAGGGGAGGTTATGTCTATGGCAAAAGCCCGGTGCCGGAAAGAACCCTCTCCCCGGATAATCCCGATTCGGACCAGCATAATATAGGACTTGGCTTCGGATATAAGGGTAAAAAGTATGTCTTTGATTTTTATTATAATGCCACTTTCTATGCTGATCGTAAGGTGACCAACCCCATCCTCAGCGGAAAATATGAGAGCCTGATCTATGCCGTCGGCTTCAGCCTCGGCTACCGGTTCTGAACATATACAAATGCCCCCTCACCTCCTCCCTGCCCCTTGCAATGACGACACAGTCTCTGTACACGGGGAGAAGGAGGACTATGTCCCTTTATTTTTTTCGGCGAAGTAGCCGGCTTCGCGCCATTCCACTTCTGTTTCTATTAAAACATTTCTCCAGGCTCCCGCACGATTGTATTCCTGAGTTGAGTTAAATTGATTTTTCCAGGAATTTCAAATGGTTTCTCACATCACTGATCATTTTTTTCATTTCTGGTACGGGATAGACAAGCCTCGCAAGTTCTCTTTCCCAGTACCCTTCAAGTATCTCCAAAAGGTCAGAGGGAAACATATCGTCCAAACCTTTAAACTCTATCCCTTTGTATTGAAACTTCTTTCCCAGCAGAGTTTTCAGCCTAACCTTATTCATCGTAAGTTTCGTGAGCTGCCAGACATCGTAATAATCCCTGCACTTTTTTCTTTCCACAAGTGCCCTTATTTTCTCAGCACCCATTTCCTCTAAAGTTTCAACCCGTACCTTGAATGAAGGATAATCAGAATACCTCTGGCTGAGTTTTCGACTTAAAATTCTATCAATAGGAGCCTCTCGTGTGACATCGATCTTGATCCAATTTTTCCCGAGCACAGCATCATATTGGACTTTAAGCTGCAAATAGTCTGGATTCGAATGTTGTGCCTTTAGTATCAGCTTGATTCCACTGGAACGCCATATGCGGTCAAATATCTCCGCTAATTCCACTGCAATGATGTTGAAGTCATCTTCAAATACAAAATCAAGGTCTTCTGACAGACGCCAAAGTCGAGGGAAATATACCTTTGAAAGAGCAGTTCCCCCCTTAAAGGTTAAACCCTTTATTTTTCCAAAACCGAACAGCATCCAGCCCAGGACATAATCTTTTTCTATCATGCCAAGCGTGAGATTTCTCTCTCGTGATTTATCCAGAAGCTCTCTTTTGTCTATCAATAGATCCACCTGTTCGGATTGAGTTCAAAATTGACAAGGAGACCCCATCTGGATAGGTGCTTTCCTTTCTTTGGAGAGAGGGGGTCAAGGGCAGGATAACCCTTTGAGGGGGAGAACGGGTCAAAAAGATCCTTGTAGTTGTCAATAAGGTTGGTTACTTCCAATAAATATCCAAGCCTTTTCAGGATAGTCATATTACCCATACGTTTGGCGAAATGATATACTTTTTTAAGATCAATTTCCTCATGATTAAAATAAATGGCTCTGGCTACTTCCTCGATCCCCCCGGAATGTTCAGGGTGGTCCAAACAATCGGCAATGGTTTTTTCAGGGTTCGAGATATTTACTTTCCCCCCCTCCATCTCTACCTCCTGAAATCCGAAAAATTTCTGTCTTGCTATTTTAACAAAATAGTAATTCGCATTTACAATGTCCATAGGGATTTTCGGTTTGGTGGTTGCAATGAAAGTGGTCCTCGGTATCTGCTCAGAAAACCCATAGTGATTAAGCGCAGACCAGTATCCTATATAGTAAGGTTTCACTAAATAAGAGGCGATGATAAAATTATGGAGGATGAAACTATCCGCCCCCTTTATCCCGGCTTCAAGAGGGACGATTGCATAGAGCCCTCTTTTCAGGGGAAGGACCCATTTTTTCCGAATAAGGGAGGACATGATCTTCTTAGTTTCCTTCTCGATCACACTTCTTGCATCATTGATACTGAATATCTTTTTGTCCACCCTTGCCAGGCTTGAAATCAGAAGAGACTCCTTTGCTGTGAGACCCTGTTTATAATTTTCAACACTTTCTATTTTATATTTTTTCATAGATAGTACCATTTTTTTGGACTAATTATAATTTTATATAAATTTAATTTCAACCCATTTAGAGTGCGTGGGGGAAAATAAATCCCCCTCGCCTCCCTTCTCCCCCCTCTTCAAGCTACTATGCCAAAACTATATTCTACCATAGTATCGGCTTCAGCCTCGGCTACCGGTTCTAAATGAATGGACCCCACTCAATCCCCCCTCTTAGATTAAGAGGGGGTAAGGGGGAGTTAATGTTCCCCGCCTCTTAAAAATGGCGACTAACATCTTGAATTTATATCTTTATTCTATTTCCCTACCCTTCTGTGTCAACCCATCCCATACCCGTAAAAAATATTTTTGAATATGTGACTTATATGTAACTGAGTCTGTGATATAGAGCAGATAAACGGCGGAATAATGCAATAAGGAGTTTACCCCGTTAGAAAGCCCCCTCTGCTTCCCCTGTGTGAAGCTTGGCTTCTATCTGGGTGTGAGCTATCCGATATTAGAATGGCGAAACTCTTCTAATGGAGTTTACTTTGGGTTCAACTGATTTCTCTCACGACTACATCGTTCGCATCTATCGCTTTGAAAAAAACAAACCTCGAAGCCTGGTCGGGCTCGTTGAGGAAGTTGGGAAAAAGGGAAAGAAGGGTTTTCACACTTACGATGAACTCTGGGAGATTTTGAATTCTTCAAAAAATAACCAACAAGATACCCCACTCTCCTCTTGCGGGTCCAATATCCCATCAACGGGGAGAGGGCGGAGGTGAGAGGGGAAATCCTTAAAAAACTTCTCAATCTGTACCCGATCTGTACCTCCATCTGTGATAAGAGAAAAATCAAAATCGTTTTCATAAGAAAAGACCCGCTACTTTGTGGGGGGGGAAAAGAAGGTGACATAGGGGAGAGGGCATCCAATTTTTTTATTGAATTTTGGTTACTTTTTTGTCTCGCACGAAGCACTATACGGTTAGTCCAGAAAGGAGGTAAAAATGAAAAGATTTATGATTATTTTAGCGATTTCTTTATGTATTTTAATTCCCTCTGCGATTACAATTTCGGCAGGCACCCCTAAAGTTCTTCTCATCCTGCCGAAATTGTTAAACCCAGAAAATTTAGATACTGTGATTCACAAAGAAGTTAATGTAATGAAGGGAATGCTTGAAAAGGCAAATTTTAAGGTAGTGGCAGCCACCATAGATGGTCTGCCAATCAAAGATTCAAAGATAACCTTTACGCCCGATTTAGAGCTATCGAAAGTTAAAGTTGACGACTACGTAGGAGTTATCATTGCCTGCATGGGTTCCGGGGAACGCACACCGGTATTTCCAGAAGCCGTATCGATCGTTAAAGAAGCAATTACCCAGAGAAAGCCTGTGGCTGCCTCACATAGTTCCGTTAGTGCGCTGGCAGAGGCAGAGGTTTTAGCAGGTAAAAGATATGGCTTTCGAATTGATGGACAATTTAGAAACCCAAAATTCACCGGGGCAATCTATAGCGGTATGGGAGTTGTGCAAGATGGAAATATTATCACTTGCGGTATTTGTCCTGTGGTTTCAGAAAGTGAAGGATTCCCTGACTGCAACATTGAACTCATTCAGGCATTTATAGATGCACTGAATCGCCAAAAGTAAGCATGGGGACCGGTGGCCTAAAATAAATAATGGGATTGGGAAAAAGTTTTAATTAAAATCTTTTTTGATCCTCCGAAATAGGAATCTGTGTCAAAAGAAAAAAGTTCGCTGATGGGGTCAGCCATTGACTCGGGACAAAATGAATTGGGGACGGGTTCATAATTCAGGACTTATTCGACAGTTCGGGATAGGAACCCGTTAGGTCGCACGGGGGCGTAGTTTAGTTATTTAAATTATTTGGAACAGACAAGAAATTTGATATCAGGCAGTCGGAAACAATTAAAAATCCAAAGCAAAAGGAGGATACCATGCAGGGACTCTGTAGATCTCTGATTGTTGTGATCGTTGTAATGGCTCTGGCTCTGGTTCTATCCTCCGAAGTGAAGTCCGCTGAAACTGATGTCGGCATTGTTCTCATGCATGGGAAATGGGCAGGTCCACCCGCCCCACCGATCCAGTTTCTTGCAACAGCGCTAAGATCTAAGGGCTTCAAAGTAATCACGCCCGTCATGCCTTGGGGACTAAAACGGATGTACGATGCCGACTACCCAACGGCCCTCTCGGAGATTGAAACAGCGGCGGAAGATCTTCGCAAGAAAGGGGCCACCCGCATCATTGTCGCCGGTCAAAGCTTCGGGGCCAATGCTTCCATAGCTTACGCTGCCTCCGGCAGGGAGGTAGATGGAGTGATGGCAATGGCGCCTGGGTATATGCCCGATCAGCAGAATTTTGGCGCCAGTGTTGCCAAAGCCCGCAAAATGATAAAGGAGGGAAAAGGTGAAGAGATTGCTTCATTCGTTTACAACAATCAGGGACAAGATAAGACGATCAGTACGACCGCAAAGCTCTACCTTTCGTTTTTCGATCCGAACGGGTTGGGGGTCATGCCGAAGAATGCTGCAGCAATACCCAAGCCGGTGCCTTTCCTGTGGGTCGTCGGATGGGATGACCAAATATTACGCAGAGGAGAAGACTATGTCTTTGATAAGGTCCCGAAGCATCCCAGGAACGCGTACCTGGTTGTGGATGCCAACCACAGCACTACGCCCAAGGTAGCTGCCCCCCAAATTCTTGAATGGATCATGTCACTGAATTACTGAGTGGCCAACAAGTCGCTCAAAAGGGACGGGCAAAAAGCTGCGCGCCCCTTAGCTTCATCGTTGGAATGCAACATGAAATGGAGATTGCTGAAGATGCCAATACAAAGCTCCTAAAGGGTCTTGCACATTCTTTGCAGCTTATGGGGAAGGATCAATCCTTGATCGAATGAAAGGGGGAAAAAATGAAGAATAAATTCTCATTGGGATTAGGCCTATCGGTTTTGGGGATGGTATTAATGCTGCCCCCTGGTCCGGTGTGGGCACAGGCACAACCCGTCGTTGACATTCCAACCCGGCCTGGCGTCACGCAGCGGTTTGTCTATCTTGCTCCGGAAAGCCCCAAAGCCGCTGTAATACTGTTCGCAGGTGGGCATGGTGGCCTTCAGATACGTACGAATGGCAGCTTCACATGGGGAGAGGGAAATTTCCTGGTGCGGACTCGTCAGCTATTTGCGAAAAACGGATTGTCCGTCGCCGTCGTTGACGCACCATCTGATCGTCAAGCCCCCCCTTTTCTCGGCGGCTTTCGCCAAAAGCCGGAGCATATTGCGGACATAAAGGCAGTCATTTCCTGGCTCAAACAGCAGGCGAATGTTCTGGTATGGTTAGTTGGAACGAGTATGGGAACTATGTCCGCTGCCTTTATTGCTACACAAGTTGGTCCAGGCGACGGGGGGCCCGATGGGCTGGTGCTAACATCTACGCTTGTGTCCTTCGACGCAGGGCGCCCCGTACCCGCCATGCCTTTGCAAGATATTGCTATACCAGTTTTAGTCGTCCACCACGAGCAAGATGGTTGCAAACACTGCGCTTATCGTGAAATCCCTCGCCTGATGAAAAAGTTGAGCTCGACGCCCAAAAAGGAATTGATGGCGTTCAAGGGCGGAGAGAATCGCGGCGATCCATGTGAACCTTTTGCATATCACGGCTTCAACGGACTGGAAAACGAAGTTGTCGGGAAAATTGCTGAATGGATCATCCAGAGCAAGTGAACGTTGTTTTTTAACTTCAAGGTGAACGAGGACAACGCGAAAATCCGCACCGCCTGTTACCTGACACTTTGGAACAAAATTTATGATTGAAGAAATAGCCAATGGGCACGGTCTCGGTGGCAGGTGAGGTAGCCTTAAACATACTTTGCAGCAATGCCATTTACCCCCTCACCCTTACCCTCTCCCCCTGGGGAGAGGGATTTATAAAGGCAAGAGCCAAGAAATAAAGAACAACAGAAGACCAAAGACATAAAATGATAAGTGCCAAACCCAAGTTCCAACAAGTCAATGAAGGCGGCGGGGAATAGCCCCGTCGCCTTTTAGCGGAGCTCAGTGCTCCCGACCTTATCTCTATCGTTATGTTTCCCTTCTTTCCGTAATCATGAAGGTTGGAGGTTGGCTCACTTTGCAAATAAAAGGCTTCGGTGTCAGGCATTGAATTGTGAAATAGCGAAAGATAATGTGCCAGGACAAGAGGTTAGGCCTTGACACGGGACAAAATGAATTGGGGACGGGTTTTAATTAAGGTTTTTTTGATCCTCCGAAATAGGAACCTGTCCCCGATTATACTTTATGGAGTCTTCAGGATATCATGGGTTCCGATCCTTCTTAGGAAATATATTTCTCCTGAAATCTGAAAAGTGAACCGATAACTCTTTGTTACCCTGCCCTCCCATATACTCGGGTGTCCTTTGATTTTTTTGATTCGGAAGGATGGATGATGCGGAATTTCCAGAAGTAAAGCAAGTTGTTTCTCGGTCCTCTCCTGAATAGCTTCGGGCAGAGAACGGTAATCTTCGTCAAATGGCCTGGTGGTCTAAATTTTCATCGGCGTTTTCTGAAATGCCGAACCAATTCCTTCGTGTTCTTGAACGGACCCGATACTTCTCCCTTGGCGATTGCTTCGTCAGCCTCCTTTTCCTTTTTTTGCCACTCCTTCGTCCAGAACCAGGCTTGATCTTTGGAATTGAGTTTTGTGGGAACAAGAAGTAGCCCTTCTTCCGTTACATCCACTTCCAGATAATCTCCCACTTCTAAGTTTAACCTTTTAAAGGCCTCTCTTGGAATGATGATTTGGTGTTTTGGACTCACTTTTGTAATTTGCATGAATTTCCTCCTGCTTTACTTCTTTACTGGAAAGAAATCTAACGTTTTTCTTTCCTCTTTTTCAGGAGGGAATTGAGTACGTGGTTCTTCAAAATCCTTTGTTATTGTCCAGTGCTATATCCAGACCACTTCAACTAAATGTTCCACTTTCTTGAACATCAGGGCAAGCGGCTGATGCCTTCAAATTGTTCAAAATGTTTGTCAAAAGCAAAAGCATTTTTTAGTCTTAATGACCTCATGACAGCAAAACTTGTGCAGTCGGTGAAGCTAAAATCTTTATCACTGTATCGTTTGAAGATAGTATAAGCCTCCTCCTCAATCGAAAGGGTAACCTGGATCGTTTCAATGAGACCACTTTTCTTGAGATTCTCTCTGAAAAAAACGGCGGTAGGATGTGAAATACGCGCCCTAAGGTAGTTTAGTGTCTCACATAAAACGAAATTAGAGGTGAGAAACCGATTCCCCTTTTCCCTTGCACTTCTGTAAAAAGCGACAGCAGCTTGATGGTTTTCATCATCTTTATCTGTTAGCGCTATGAATGCTCCTGTGTCTATGAAAATCTTCATCTCTTTTTCCCATAGAGGTAGCGGTCATGCTTTGAAGACGCATCTTTGATGCCTGATCTTGCAATACCAATGATGTCTTCAAAAGAATCCTTTTTAGAAACCTTCGACTTTGGTTCTACAGCAAGGGACGTTTCGATCGCCTCACGGATAACCTGGTTCATACTCTTCTTTTCCTCGATTGCTTTATACTTGAGGGCCTTCAAAAGATCTTCCGGAAGCCTTATATTAGTTGCTATCGTCAAAGACATAGTAAACCTCCTATCTCTTATTAAATGGTATATTAGCATCATAGTATCATTATGTCAAGATGTGAGACTTATTGACATTAGAGATAGAAGTGAAAAAACCATTTTCAAAAGTTGAAATGATCAGGACACCCCATTCCTAATGATTGACACGACCCACCAGTTTAGTTATAAAATTCACATACAATGATAGTGGAGATTCACCCCGTTAGAAATACAACGGGGCTTTAAACTTTGGCGGAATTACTCTAAAATCCAACCTTGTGATGTAGGCGTAGGACATTATTTCTAACGGGTTAAATAATTGAAGAATTGGTCACTTGATGAAATGAGAAAAATGGCAAAGGGTATTTTTGAGAAGGCTGTGTCTGCAGTCAATCCCTCAGAGGCGCTCAAACGATCTGTTCAAATACAAAATAATCTTCTGACAATTCAGGTCTTTGATAATCCAGCAGAGTCTTTTGATTTAACCGCCTTTCAAAGGGTTTTTCTGGTGGGTACAGGCAAAGCTTCGGCTTCCATGGCGCAGGCGATCGAAGAGATTTTTGTTGATCGCCTTACTTCTGGCGTGATCACCACGAAGACCGGCCACGGGTTGCCTTTGAAAAAGACAGAGGTGATCGAAGCTGGACATCCCCTTCCCGACCAGAAAGGGATTGAGGGAGCCAAAAAGATTCAGTCCCTACTTAAAGAATCCGGAGAGAAGGATCTCGTCCTCTTCCTTATATCAGGGGGTGGATCCGCCTTGCTCCCTCTTCCTGTTGATGGGATTTCCCTTGAGGAAAAACAGAAAACCACCCAACTCCTTCTTGACTGCGGTGCGGATATCATAGAGATGAACACGATTCGGAAACATATCTCACAGACGAAGGGAGGTTGGCTCGCCCGGTGGGCCTACCCTTCAACAGTCATCACCTTCATTCTTTCCGATGTCGTGGGAGATCCGCTCGATTCAATCGCCTCCGGGCCTACAGTGCCTGACACATCCACTTTTGAAGAAGCATGGGAAATTCTCGAAAAATACGATCTCATCCAAAAAGTACCCTCTTCCGTTCGAAACCATCTCTTATCCGGAAAAGAGAAAAAGAGCGAGGAAACACCCAAGCCCGGAGATGTAGTGTTTAATAAGATTCATAACATACTGATCGGGTCGAACATCCTTGCCCTTCGCGCCGCCGAAAAAGAGGCTTCCTCTCTCGGGTTCAACACGATCATCCTCTCCTCTTCAATCGTCGGGGAAACCAGGGAAGTTGCTCGATTCCATGGAGCTCTGGCTAAAGAGGTGATTTCAACAGGGCATCCCATTCCGAGGCCTGCCTGTATCATCTCGGGAGGGGAGACGACAGTGACCATTAAAGGCCAGGGAAAAGGAGGAAGGAATCAGGAGTTTGTACTGGCCGGGGCTTTTGAGATTGAGAACCTCGAGAAGATAGTCCTCCTGAGCGGTGGCACAGACGGAACCGATGGACCGACGGATGCGGCAGGTGCCATAGCCGATCATACAACGATCAAAAGAGCACAACGATTAGGTTTGGACGCAAAAGCCCATCTCAATAACAATGATGCATACCCATTTTTCCAGAAGCTCGGGGATTTACTCATGACAGGCCCAACCCAAACCAATGTGATGGATGTACGAATCCTTTTAATCGCTTGAATTAATTTAGCGATTGAAAAAGTAGGATCATGAGAATGGTAAAGGGCTGATAGGGTGATAGGGAGATATGGAGATGGGGAGAAAAAGATTTTTTCTCCGCCTCGCCGTATCACTGCTTTTTTTTCAATGACTAATGAATTCCAAGGGAGATCCAGAATGTATGAACTGACAGTTACTTCACATTTTTCAGGGGCTCACCGGTTGCGCTACCTCCACGGCAAGTGCGAAGAGCTCCACGGCCATAACTGGAAGATCGAAGTCTCGGTGGCCTCTTCTAAATTGAATCAGGAAGGAGTGGTCATCGATTTTAAGATTTTAAAACAGAAACTGGAGAAGGTTTTAAAGTCATTGGACCATACCTTCCTCAATGACCTCCCTTATTTTTCAGGTCAGGAACCCTCCTCTGAGAACATTGCAAAATACATCTTTGACAAGATGAAAAGCGAATTAAAGGGTTTTTCAGCAAAAATGACTAAGGTATCAGCCTGGGAGTCGGAAACATCCTGCGCCACCTACTTCGGGAGATAAGCATGAACGATATCCAGAATCAACGGGATCATCGAAGGATTGAAATCAACAAAGTTGGGGTGAAGAATATTCGATACCCCATCACCGTGCTCGACAAGGTAAAAGGGATTCAGCATACGGTGGCAAACGTCAATATGTATGTGGACCTCCCTCATCGTTTCAAGGGTACGCATATGAGCCGTTTTGTCGAGATCCTCAACAAATACAAAGGCAATATTGCGATTAAAAACTTTTCCAAAATTCTTTCCGAGGTGAAAAGTAAGCTGAGGGCCAAGACGGCCCATCTGGAAGTCGAATTCTCCTATTTTATTGAGAAGGAGGCCCCGGTCACCAGGTCGAAAAGCCTGATGGAGTATGTCTGCCGGTTTACCGGTTCAAGTAATGACAAGGATGATTTTTATGTGGGCATTGTTGTCCCCATCACCACGGTCTGTCCCTGCTCGAAAGAGATCAGTGAATTCGGGGCTCATAATCAGCGATCTGTAGTTACCGTGAATCTCCGGTTTAAAAAATTTATCTGGATAGAAGATATTATTCGCATTGTAGAGGAATGTGCCTCCTGCGACCTATATTCCATCTTGAAAAGGCCGGATGAAAAGTTCGTAACAGAAAAGGCTTACGAGAAACCGATGTTCGTCGAGGATGTGGTGCGGGAGGTCGCGAAGCGGCTAAAGAAAGACAGGAACATCACCTGGTTTACGGTGGAATCGGAAAACTTCGAATCCATCCACAACCACAGTGCTTACGCCTTTGTGGAGAGGAATATAACAGAGTAGACTAAAGGGAACCTCTATGGTGAACGACTTAATAAATTAACGCCCACCATGTGTCATTGCGAACGAAGTGAAGCAATCTCATGAGATTGCCACGTCGCTTCACTCCTCGCAATGACTACTTTTCAAAGTCGTTCACTATAATAATTCAAAATTCGTCACTCCGGTGAAAACTCGGTTTTGAGTCGCAACGACTTAACCTAATGGGAGGTTACCCACTCAATACCCGGATGAACCTTTAAAGTTTTAGAATCTTCTGGGCAATGTTTAGCCTCTGAATCTCAGAAGTCCCGTCCAGAATCTCATCGAATTTCACTTCGCGCCAGTACCGGGAAATGGGATATTCATCCATCAATCCATATCCGCCGTGGATCTGGACCCCCTTGTCCGCACATCGCTTGGCCACCTCAGAGGCAAAGAGCTTTGCATAGGTTGAAGTGGCAAAGTAATTTTCCTTCTGATCCTTCTGCCAGGCGGCTTTATAGACCATCAGTCTCGCCAATTCAATCTCCGTGATCATGTCGGCCAACTTAAACTGAATGGCCTGGAACTTGCTGATCGTTTTTCCAAACTGTTCCCTCTCCTTGGCGTAAGCGAGCGAAACATCGAAGATGGCTTGCGCCAGGCCAACGGAATGGGCGCCAAACCCGATGCGAGAGGTCTGAAGAGCCATCATAAATTGATTGTATCCCCTTTCGGGGTTGCCCAAAATGTTCTCTTTTGGAACTTTGCAGTCGTCAAAGATCAGCTCCCTGGTTTCCGAAGCCTTCCATCCCATCTTCTTATATTTCTCACCGAAATTGAATCCTGCGATTCCAGTGGGCACGATAATATTGGAAATCCTCTTCCTCGTCCCTGTTCCTTCTCCTGTCACAGCAGCAATGATCACCAGATTATTGTGTTTTAATCCGGCATTGGTAATAAACTGTTTTGTTCCGTTAATCACCCACTCCTCTTCAGCGAGCACTGCCTTTGTCTGGATGGCATTGGCATCGGATCCTGCCTGAGCCTCGGTTAAACCGAAAGCCCCTATCTTCTCTCCGGTCGATAGAGGAGGAAGCCATTTCTCTTTCTGTTGTTCTGTGCCGAAGGTGTTAATGAGGTTCATCGGAAGGGTCACCGAGTCCAGCAGTGAAACGCCGATCGAGGCATCTCCCCGGCTGATCTCCTCAATGGCGATCATCATGGAAACCCAGTCCATTTCTCCTCCGCCATATTCCTCTGGAATGGGAATGCCGACGATCCCCAGGTCGCCCATTTTTTTCCAGACCTCATAGGGGAAATGGCCGCTTTCATCCATCTCTTCTGCGATGGGGGCGATCTCATTTTTAACGAAGTTTTTGCACAAATCCCTGATCATCTGCTGTTCGGTCGATAATGTGAAATCCATTTTGTTCTCCTTATTTTCTTCCTGTTCGTGTTTTTGCAAGGTCCCAGCAATAGTCATACAGATGGAGCCCTTTGCTGGCGGCAATGATTTCTCCATCTTCAACGCCGATCTCTTTTGCCATCGATTCCTTCAACAACTGAAGGGCGGCCAGATTCGAAGGAAACCCAGCCCATAGGTCCCATGAACGAAAATAGAGCATGAAATGGAGCTTCCCGTAACGAATCCGGGTGTCCACGCCCCGGAGACATTGCGGATCATCCAGGAGCAGGGAGTTGGCATTGCCTACAGCCATATAGGCTTGATTCGTATTGTGCCCTTCCTCGCGATACATCCGGATCACTTCGTCAATCTGTTTTTCCAGGTCTTCCCCGTAGGTGTAGGTTTCGTGAGTTCCTTTGATTGAAGTGATCAGCTTTTCAAGATACTGCTCCACATACTCCATCGATGTGGGAGGCGGAACCCCACAGCCGGGAGGCATATCCGGAATGAGTGGCCGGGTTCCAGGATATGCAATGTGGACCACAATATAGTCATACTCGATTCTTTTCTGTCCCTTAAAGCTCCCCCGGTCGATTGTATACTCATAACCCTTATCAAAGATATGATAGACGCATTGAAACCAGGCATCCGGAAGATCCCTTGCTTTAATTGACTCGATATTCATCAGACTCCTCGATGAAGAGCAAAATCACAATTAAATTTTTTAACCTATCCTTAAAGAAAATGTCAACTTCATTGACGTAAAAGGCTGGATATTTTATATAAAATCGTGTAATTTGGATGCATTCAGTCGGGGAGTAGCGCAGCCTGGTAGCGCGCTTGGTTCGGGACCAAGAGGTCGGGAGTTCAAATCTCCTCTCCCCGACCATTTTCATTAAAAAAACATGCCTGTTGGTATCTTCATCGCTTTATTCGGCTATCTCCTGGGTTCCATTCCCACAGGGCTTCTTCTGAGCAAATTCTTCTCAAAAATCGATCCAAGATTGGCTGGAAGTAAAAACATCGGCGCGACCAATGTCTTCCGGACTGCCGGTAAGACACTGGGCATTCTCACATTGATCGGAGATATCTTAAAAGGGTTGATTCCTGTCTGGATCGCCATTCAATGGGGAGTGTCGGACCAGTGGGGAATAACCGAGAATCAGTGGATCGCCCTTGCAGGGTTGAGCCCTTTTCTCGGTCACGTCTTTCCAATTTTTCTGGGATTTAAAGGCGGAAAAGGAGTAGCTACAGCCGTAGGGATCTACCTTCCCATCTCTCCGATAGCAGTGCTGATTGAGGTTTTTATCTTTGCTGGCCTTGTTTGGAAATGGAGATATATTTCGCTTGGTTCAATCACTTGCGCAATAACGATTCCAATCCTTCTGGCTTATCTCCGGAGCGATTCTCAGGCTTATTTTATCATGAGCATCATCATAGCGGCACTGATCCTCTACCGCCATCAATCCAATATTGCAAGGCTTTTACAGGGGACGGAAAATAAGTGGAAAATGGGTTGAACAGAGAATCAGGATATCGGGTTACCAGGGTATCAGGAAGCAGGACATCAGTGGATCAGAATATCAAGGAAAGCCGGTTCAGTCCTGTTACAGTTTCTTTAGAGCAGCAAGCTTCCTTTTTTCTTTCTTGGATAGTTTTCTCGAAGGCCCTTTTCTCTTAAGACCTCTTTCCTCTTCATCAGAGTCAATTTCTTTTACATTCGTGAAAACGATGTTCTCCATCCTCTTATGAAACTGGTCGGAGGGAATGACCGGTACCGAAAGTTTATTGGCATAATTCGATATTTCTCTATCAGAAGTGATAACAATCGTTCCAGAGCCCTTCTCCTTAATCAGTCTTTTGATGACTTCATCCGCCTTCTCACCTACTCTTGAGAAGATCAGATCAATTCCCTTTTTTCTTTCTCTTTTTTCAGCACCCCAGCCCGATTGCCAACCATCGAAGACGACAAGGATCTCAATGGATTTAGTCTGACGGTAAAGAGAGAGTTTGTCGATGAGACGGTCCCTCTCCCATTGAAGTTCAATTGAATTTAAATTGGCAAGGGTTCGACCGGAATGGAGAAGGTTATAACCATCGATGAGGAGAAGCATGTTTGGGGGTCGAGTAGTCCTGTAGTCTCATAGTCGAATAGTCAACAATTCTATTGAATAATTTCAGGACCACAAGACTATATGACTAAATGACTATCCGACTATAAATAGTCGAGCCACTCGCTGAATTCTGGGTTCTTGCCTTTTACGATTTCAAAGAACGCAGCCTGAAGTTCTAAGGTGACAGGACCGGGTTTTCCTTCCCCGATCTGCCTGTCGTCCACTTCACGAATAGGGGTAATTTCGGCTGCGGTTCCTGTAAAAAAGGATTCATGAGCGGTATAGAGTTCATCCCGGGTAAACTTATCTTCGACCAGAGGTATCTTCCTTGTTTTGGCGATCTGAATAATCGAATCCCTGGTAATCCCGGGAAGGATAGACGTGAGGGGAGTGGTTTTGATCACTCCATTCTTAACGATAAAAATATTTTCTCCGCTGGCTTCGGACACATAACCTTCGGTGTCGAGCATCAGGGCTTCATCATATCCCATTTTCATGGCTTCCCTTTTGGCAAGGACCGAGTTGACATAGTTTCCCGAAATCTTAGCCTTAGTCATCATCACATTGACATGATGGCGGTTATAAGATGAGGTCTTGACCCGGATTCCCTTTTCTAATGCCCCTTCTCCTAAGTAGGCTCCCCAGGACCAGGTAATGATTGCCACCCGAATTGGATTGTCCCCAGGATAAACTCCCATGGCTCCTTCTCCGATGAAGGCCAGCGGTCGGATGTACCCTGCCTTTAAGCCATTTGCCCTCAACGTTTCCTTACAGGCCTCTACCAACTCCTTTTTCGAAAACGGCATCTTCAGTTGTCCGATGTGTGCCGAATCGTAGAACCGATCGATATGTTCCTTCAACCTGTAAACGGCTGATCTTCCGTCATGGCAGAGGTAACACCGAATCCCTTCAAAGATGCCCAACCCATAATGGAGGGTATGGGTCAATACATGTACCTTGGCCTCATCCCATGGGATTAATTTCCCATCCATCCATATCTTTTCCAACTTTTGCACCATAACGACATCCCTCCCCTAATAAATTCAACCCCATGCGTATCCCTTTTATCCTATTTCAGGGCAATTGTCAAAAAATGAAAACGGTCTAAGATTCAAACGTTGCGAACCGGGTTAACTTTGGGGCGAGAGTCAGAGGGGGTTAATATTCTAATTTGAAGCCGGTCTTTTAAGGTCGACTTGGCTGTTTGAATGCCATAGAGAATTTCAGAAAAACGCTCCTCTCCTTCCCCAAAAGAGAGCGTCAGATTTTCAATCCATTCCCGATCCGATGGATATTGATCCAGACGGTCCGTTATTCCTTCCAGAAGGACTAATGTCAACTTGCCGCAGTCCACATGATACTCCTCACCAAAGGGGAGCGATAAACAGAGACGAGAGGCATTTAAGTTTTTAAGCGTTTCCATGATAAAGGGCATGATTTCTCTTACGGTTAAATAACTATATCCTCTCACTTCTCCCAGGCCGAAGAGGAGAATCAAGCGGGAAGAAATTCTTCCTTCGGATGGGATCAATATTCTTTCTTTCCATTCGCCTTTCAGTTTGTTTTCGATCAGGAGGCGCGACAACATTCCATTGAGCCTCCAATCGACCCAGCCGATGGAGCCTCTCAAAGGTCTCTCATCCTGGAAAAAGGTTGCAATCAGGAGATCGCTTTCCTGTAGATCAACCGCTTCTTTCGAAATGATGACATCCATACGTATTAGAGCACAATGGACATTAAACGATGAACGATGAACGCAATGCAGATTTTTTTGTACATTGTTCACTGTTTATTGTTCATCGTTTGTCAGAGGGGTTTCCGGACGACTTCATTCTGGATTCGATCCAGGATTCCATTAATAAAACTTCCCGATTCTTCGGAACCATATCGCTTTCCAAGATCAATCGCTTCGTTGATGGTGACTTTGGGTGGAATTTCGCTGCAGTATAAAAGTTCAAAGAGTGCGATACGGAGGATATTTCGGTCTATGGCCGTCATGCGATCGAGTCGCCAATGTTCCGAACGCTCTTCGATTAATCGATCGATTTCCTGCCGGTGCTCCAGTACCCCAATGACAATTCGTTTTGCAAACTCATCCTCGTCTTCCACAGGCGAAAAATTTTGTCTCGATAGATCCATCGCCTGAAGAGCATCCTTTTTTGTAATTTCAAGCTGGTAAAGAACCTGGAGGCCAAACTCCCTCGATTTTCTTCTTTTTCCCAAAGATTTTATGAGCCCTTTCCGATTTCCTTCATGAGATTAGCCATCTCAATGGCCGACATGGCGGCATCGAATCCCTTGTTGCCTACCTTGGTACCCGCCCTTTCAATAGCCTGTTCGATCGTTTCGGTGATGAGGACTCCAAAGGCGATGGGAATTTCACTTTCCAGACTGATGCTGGCAATGCCCTTGGTGACTTCAGTGGCAATATACTCGAAATGGGGCGTTGCCCCTCGAATGACACAGCCAAGACAGATGATGGCATGATAGCGGCCGCTTTTGGCCATTTTCTTGGTGGCCAGCGGAATTTCAAAGGATCCCGGAACCCGGACGACTGAGCAATCCCCCTCTTCTGCTCCGCTTCTTCGCAATGCATCCAGCGCTCCCTCTAACAGACGATCGCTGACGAAACTATTAAACCGGCTTAAAACGATTCCAAATTTAAGCCCCTTTGCCATCAATTTGCCTTCAATAGTCTTTGCCATCCTCGTCTCCTTTCCCCCTATTAAAGAACGTGATTCGTGTTGGTGATTCGTGAATTTTCCGAACTCTCTATGCAGACCTTATTGTTTTATGATTCATAATTCTAAACTCTAAACTCAAAACTCTTAATTCAATCTCCTGGTTTGATGGAGAGAATATGACCCATCTTCTTTGCTTTTGTCTTCAGATACTCAATGTTTTCCTGGCTGGGTTTTGATTCAATGGGAATTCTTTTGACCACTTTAATGCCGTAGCCCTCAAGCCCTTTAATCTTTCTCGGATTGTTCGTCATCAGCCTGATCTTATGTAAGCCAAGATCCACAAGGATCTGAGCTCCGATGCCATAATCCCTCATATCCGCCTGAAATCCAAGCGCCTCGTTTGCCTCCACCGTGTCCTTTCCCAGTTCCTGAAGACAGTAAGCCCTGAGTTTATTCACTAAACCAATTCCTCTTCCCTCCTGCCTCATATAGACGATGACACCCTTCCCCTCTTGTTCGACCATGGCCATTGCCTTATGAAGCTGTTCCTCGCAATCACATCGCCTCGACCCGAACACATCCCCGGTCAGACACTGAGAATGAACCCTGACCAGGACTTCGTCATCAGGCTGAATATCTCCTTTAACCAGTGCCAGATGGTGAAAAGGATCAACATCGTTCTCGTAGGCAATGGCAGTGAAGAGTCCACCATATTTCGTGGGAATTTTTGCTTCCGCTATCCTGCGTACCAGACTTTCTTTATGAAGTCTGTATTTGATCAGATCGGCAATCGTGACAATCTTCAAACCGTGCTTTTTTGCAAAAGTCTGAAGATCGGGCATCCTGGACATGGTGCCATCCTCATTCATAATCTCACAAATGACCCCGTAGGGTTTTAGGCCGGCCAAACGGGATAGGTCAACTGAGCCTTCAGTCTGTCCTGTTCTGACCAGAACCCCGCCTTCTCTAGCTCGCAAAGGAAAGATATGACCCGGAGAAACAAGATCGTCCGTTGTCGATTGGTCATCGATCGCTGTGAGAATGGTGGTGGCACGGTCAGCTGCTGAAATACCAGTGGTCACTCCTTTTCTCGCATCGATTGAAACGGTAAAAGCGGTCTGGAACCGGGAGGTATTATCAGAGACCATCATGGGAAGCCGCAGCTCGTTTAGGCGTGTCTCAGTCAATGTGAGGCAGATGAGTCCCCTTCCGTATTTTGCCATAAAATTGATGGCCTCGGGTGTTACCTTCTCTGCAGCCATCGTTAGATCGCCCTCATTCTCACGATCTTCGTCATCGACAAGGATGACGAATTTCCCTTCTCGAATATCCTTTAAAGCTTCTTCAATCGTACTAACCATCAGTTCCCTCGTTTCCACCTGTCATGCCATGTTCTTTTAAAAAGGAAAGACTTAAACCTTCAGATAGTTTCTCCCCCTTTAAGAGTTTTTCCACATATTTGCCCAAAATGTCTGTCTCCAGATTGACATGATCCCCTACCCTCTTATCCATCATCACTGTCTTTTCCAGGGTATATGGAATCAGTGTGAGCTGAATCTCATTACTCCTGCATTCATTAACCGTTAAACTGATCCCATCGATCGCAATTGATCCTTTGGGGACGACGTACCTTGCAAAATGTTCGGGAAGCCTTACCTTCAGCCTATAAAAATCCCTCTCTTTTCTCTTCTCTGTGATGATGCCAATGCCATCGATATGTCCTGTTACAAAATGCCCTCCCAAACGGCCATTCAGTTTCAGGGCGCACTCCAGATTAACCCAACTTCCTTCTTTAATTTCGCCCAAAGCACTTCTTTTTATCGTTTCATCGGACAAGTCAAATTTTGAAATCAATCCATGTCTTTCTGTAACGGTTAAACAAACTCCATTTATACTAATACTATCACCCAGTTGCACGTCTGTCAAATGAGGGGGAAATTCGAGCGAAAGCTTTCTCGTATCGCCCCTGTATTCAATCTTTAAAACCTTCCCCTTCCCTTCTACGATTCCTGTGAACATATTAACAGTCTCATTATAGAATAGACATTTTTTGGCATGAACTTAAAGGGTTTGATCAATTAAATAACTCCCCCTCCCCCTCTTAATTTAAGAGGGGGTATATTCCTCCCCTTTCCGCCAGAGGCGGATCCGCTCTGGGCGGAAAAATAAGGGGAGGGTAGGTGGGGTTATGAGTCTTTGAGCATTTGGTTTTCCATGTATAGACTATTTTGAGACTCTTAATAATTACCTCAAAACTATGTAGATCGTAATACGGCTAAGGTAACGATGCTCGTATCGGTAAATTGAAATTGACGTTTATCGTTGTCGAAGCTCGTATCGATGCTCGCCCTGTACCATATTAGGTTCAGGGCTCGTTTGTCGAAACTGGAAGCTTGTATTACTATCGAACCAAACCAAAGGTGACAAATTCATAATTTACGATTCTTTGGGATATCCTACGAGAAGAATATCGTCCCCCACCTTCTTGATTTTCACCAAATTAAGCGAAATCGCTTCTTTAAGGTTTTCAGATCCCCTTCCGCCAAAGATTCCCAATGCTGAGCCCCCTAACAATTTCGGGGAGAGAAAGAGGAAGATCTTGTCAATCAACCTCTCATCCAGGAACGAACCGTTTACTTCGCTTCCCCCTTCAACCAGAAGGCTCATCATGCCCATCTCTCCTAACCTTGAAAGAAGTGACTTCAGATTCACCTTTCCTTGGTTGGAATCAAAAATCAATATCCGAACCCCTCTCTTCTCGAGACGCTCAATCTTTTCTTTTGGGGCCTGTTCGGTTGTAGCGAGGATCGTTCTTTCTGGGTTTTGATCAATGATTTTTGCCTTTTCCGGTATCCTCAAATGGCTGTCGAGAACAATTCGATAAGGATCGTTCCCTCCTCTGACACGCGCCGTCAACAGGGGATCGTCATTAAGGATGGTTCCAATGCCAACGAGAACACCGTCCGCCTCATGTCTCATGCGATGGACGAGTCGTCTGGACGCTTCTCCAGTAATCCATTTTGACTCACCCTGTTTCGTTGCGATTTTACCGTCAATCGTTGCAGCAATTTTTAAAATGACAAAGGGTTCTTTCGTTTGAATATACTTGCAGAAGGCTTCATTCAATTTCTGGCAGGCTTCTTCTAAAATTCCAACTTCCACATCAAGGCCAGAGGCTCGAAGCATCCCCAGCCCTTTTCCTTTTACCATGGGATTGGGATCTTCCATTCCCACCACCGCCCTCTTGATGCCCGCCTGGATCAGGGCTGGAGCGCAAGGAGGAGTCTTGCCGTAGTGGCTGCAGGGTTCGAGGTTGATATAAAGGGTCGCCCCTCGAGCCTCCTCGCCCGCCTTCCTCATGGCGATGATCTCGGCATGAGGTTCCCCTGCCTTCGCATGGAATCCTTCTCCTACTACCCTGCCTTCTTTGACGAGGACCGCTCCTACCATGGGATTGGGCGATGTCCTTCCCCTGCCTTTTTCAGCAAGCCGAAGGGCCCGTCGCATCCAATGTTCATCATCCTTCATAAAAAAACTCAAAGTCAGGTATCAAGCAAGGGTTTGCGAAGGGTATCAGTTCGATACACGTTTTAGCGGTTATCGGGGAATCAGGCTACCAGGAAGTGGATATCAGGACATCCGGGTATCAAGGTAAAATTATCTTTTTCCGTTTTTCTGATATCCTGATAGCCTGCTATCCTGCATCCTGATTTCCTGGTAACCTGATTCCCGTCTGTCGAGTTTACTTCTTTTTACCTTCTTCCTTATTTCCCAAAAGATCCTTTAACTCATTCATAAATTCATGGATGTCCTTAAACTGTCGATAAACTGAGGCGAAACGGACATAGGCGACCCCATCGAGACGGTGAAGCTCATCCATTACCTTCTCGCCGATTTCGGAGCTTTTAATCTCCCTTTCCCCTCTTTCCTGGAAATGGGACTCAATCCGGTTAACGCTCTTCTCGATCACATTGATGCTGATCGGCCTCTTCTCACAAGCCTTCTTGAGGCCATTGAAGATTTTAATCCGGTTAAAGGTTTCTCTTCTCCCGTCTTTCTTGATGACCAGGGGAAGAGAATCCTCTGCCCGCTCACTCGTGGTAAAACGTTTCTGGCATTTAAGACACTCCCTCCTGCGACGGATCGTCTCCTTGTCTTTGCCAACACGTGAATCAACAACTTTGCTTTCTGGATGATTACAGAAGGGACATTTCATCTTTTATCAACGCTGTAGGGGCAATTCATGAATTGCCCCTACTCCGCCCTCCGTTTTCGGGTAAACTGTTGAACAGTGACGCCCGACTCTTTTAGCATGACTTTAGCTAAATCATCGGCGTAGCCCTCTTCATAAATAATCTTCTCAATCCCGGAATTGATAATCATCTTGGAGCAGATGATACAGGGATGATTGGTGCAGTATAGGGTGGCGCCTCGTATCTCTACCCCATGGTAGGCTGCCTGAATGATGGCATTCTGTTCTCCATGAAGGCCCCGGCACAGTTCATGGCGCTCCCCCGAAGGGATTTTTAGTTTTTCGCGAAGACATCCGATGTCGAGGCAGTGGTCAGTGCGTGAAGGTGCGCCGTTATAACCGGTAGCTAAAATCTTCTTATCTTTGACGAGAATGGCTCCCACTTGCCTCCGGAGGCAGGTGGAACGTTTGGCCACGAGGTGGGTGATGTCCATGAAATACTCATCCCAGGAAGGGCGTTGGGTTTGGCTTTTTTTCTTTTCTTTCGCTTTCAAAGGAAAACCATCACGAGGTTCTTCGAATCATAAATTCGAAATTCGAATATCGGGCGAAGCGTCCGTCTCGGACCAATCCGAAACAAATTCGAATTTTCGAAATCCAAATGTCCTAAACTTATTTGTTTCGAACATTTAAAATTTGGGCATTTGAGATTGTTTCGGAATTCGGATTTCGTGCTTAGAATTTGAAATTTTTCTTTTCCAGGGCTTCAATCTTCTCTAATCGTCTTTGATGCCTTTCTCCTGTGAAAGGAGTCTCCAGCCATATTCGGACGATCTCTCTGGCCACTTCCTTTCCGACAATTCTCCCTCCGATGACCAGAATGTTGGCATCCGTATGTTCCCGGCAGAAGCGTGCAGAGAAAAGATCATTGACGAGAGCAGCGCGTACGCCGCGGAACTTGTTGGCAGTGATCGACATCCCTATTCCGGTTCCGCAGATGAGGATGCCTTTTTTCAGATCTCCCTTCGATATTTTTTCTGCGACCAGGATACCGTAATCAGGGTAGTCGACGGATTCCTCATTGAAAGTTCCCAGGTCGATGGGCTCATGGCCCATCGATTTGAGATAGAGTTTCAACTCCTCTTTGAGTTCAAAACCGCCGTGGTCAGAGGCTATACCGATCTGCATCACTGCTATCCTGTTCACCCCGTTAAAAGGCTTTGACTTTCTAATGGAGTAGCTTACATGGAGCTTTACACCCCGTGTTTTCTCTCAACAGAACTCCACCTCCATCCCCGATGCAATCAGCGGGGCTTTTCTAACGGGGTAAATTTTTTAAAAATGAGGGTGGCATTCGTTCCGCCAAAACCGAAGGCGTTTGACATCCCCGTTTTGACGTTCTGTCGTCTCGCCACATTGGGGACATAGTCCAGGTCGCATTCAGGGTCTGGCTCCTCATAGTTGAGAGTGGGAGGAAGGATTCCATCCCTGAGCGAGAGAATGGTGAAGATGGCCTCGGTGCTTCCGGCTGCTCCGAGGAGGTGGCCGGTCATCGATTTTGTAGCACTGATGGGAATTTTTTTAGCGTGTTCGCCGAAGACCGCTTTAATGGCGATGGTTTCAGTCAAATCATTCAGTTGGGTGGAGGTCCCGTGGGCATTGATATAATCAATATCCTCCGGCTTCAGACCAGCATCCTTCATGGCCATTTTCATACATCGGATGGCCCCATCCCCGTCCGGAGAAGGCGCTGTAATGTGGTAGGCATCTCCGGTGTAACCGTAGCCGATCAGTTCGGCGTAAATGTTGGCGTTTCTCTTTTTTGCATATTCCAATTCTTCCAGAATAACAATCCCAGCCCCTTCAGCGATGACAAAGCCATTCCGGTTCTTTTCAAAAGGACGAGAGGCCTTTTCCGGTTCGTCATTTCGTGTTGAGAGGGCTTTCATTGCATTGAATCCACTGACCGTAAGAGGAGTGATATTTGATTCGGTTCCCCCGGCGATGACCGCATCCGCATCTCCGTAGGAAATGGCTCTGAAAGCGTCGCCAATGCAATGACCGCCTGTGGCGCAGGCGGTCACAACACAGGTATTTGGCCCTTTGGCGCCAAAATGGATGGCAATCTGTCCTGAAGCCAGGTTTGCAATGAGCATAGGAATGAAGAAGGGACTGATACGCGAAGGCCCCTTCTCCATCAGGATTTTGTGATATCTCTCGATGGTGGGGAGTCCTCCCAGGCCCGTGCCAACGATCACCCCAATCCGGTCGCCATTGTCGGCGGTGATGTTTAACTTGGCATCTTCCAGAGCCTCCCGGGTTGCGGCAATCGAATACTGGATGAAGAGGTCCATCTTCTTGACCTCTTTCTTCTCGATGTATAACTCGGGGTTGAAGTCCTTAATCTCTGCGGCAATCCTGGTTTCGAACCCTTCACAGTCAAACCGTGTGAGACGTCCGATGCCTGACTTCCCTTCGCAGACATTTTTCCACGCTGTCCCGACTCCGATTCCAGTAGGAACGACCAATCCCATTCCTGTAACAACAACTCTTCTTTTCAATACATCTCCCCCTCTTAAAGATCATTGCAAAATTAACATTACAAAATTAGCCATTAGCAATGGAAAATTTTTTTCATTGCTAACTTAGTCCCGCGTCTGCGGGACTAAGTTAGCATTTTGCAATGATTACTTTGTGATCCTTATTTAGCCACGTGGGATCGAATAAACTCAATCGCATCACCCACCGTCTGGATTTTCTCCGCATCCTCATCGGAGATCTCCATATTGTACTCTTCCTCTAACGCCATCACCAATTCTACCAGATCAAGAGAATCCGCTCCCAGATCATCAATAAATTTGGCTTCCGGCTTGACCTCACTTTCATTTACCCCCAACTGCTCAACGATAATTTCCTTTACCCTCTTTTCTACGTCCATTGATCCACCTCCTCACATATAGATGCCACCGTTGACGTTTAATACCTGTCCGGTGATATAACTCGAACGTTCTGTAACAAGAAAGAGCACAGCCTCGGCTACGTCCTCGGGCTGCCCTAATCGTTCCATGGGAATCATCTGTTTCAACATCTCTTTGGCCTTGTCGGGGACCGCATCGGTCATGGCCGTCTGAATATACCCGGGAGCAATGGCGTTGACATTGATTCCCCTGGCGGCAAATTCCCGTGCGATGGTCTTGGTAAAACCGATCACCCCTGCCTTGGAGGCCCCATAATTGGCCTGCCCTGCATTTCCCATCTCTCCGGTTACGGAAGCGATGCTGACGACCTTTCCGCTCTTCTGCTTTGACATGTACCGGATAGCTGCCTTCGTGCAGTTGAAAGTCCCCTTCAGATTGACGTTCAGGACAGCATCCCAGTCCTCCTCCGTCATCCTCAGGATCAATCGGTCACGGGTAATGCCCGCGTTGTTGACAAGGATGTCGATCCGACCCAACTGCTGGACAATCGCTTCCACCATCTGCTCGACTTCTTTTAAATCGGCAACATTCGCTTTCAATGCGAGAGATCGTTGACCCATGCCCTGGATCTCATTTGCAGTCTCTTGAGCCTTTTCAAGATTGATATCCGAGATGGCCACATCCGCCCCATTTTTTGCAAGAAGCAGTGCGATGGCCTTTCCTATTCCCTGTGCACCTCCGGTGACTAAAGCAACCTTTCCTAAAAGTTCCACGTATTTCTCCTTTGTCACAATGACTCATAACCCCACCTATCCTCCCCTTATCTTAATGGGAGGAACGTACCCCCTCTTAATTTAAGAGGGGGAAAGGGGGAGTTACTTTATTTACTAAACAATCTTTTTTAACGACTCGATATCATCGAGATTGGCTGTTCCCACTTTTGAATCAATCCGTTTCATCAGGCCGGAGAGAACTTTTCCTGGACCGATCTCAAGAATTCGCTCAATCCCTTCCTTGATCATCCGGCGCATCGATTCTTCCCAGCGAACCGGGCTTGAGACCTGTTCCACCAGAAGAGGTTTTACCCTATCTGAAGATGTATTGACCTGGGCTTCCACATTTGTCACCACTGGAACCCGGAGCGATTGAACGGTGATTCCATCAAGCGTCTCACTTAATCGGACACCCGCAGGTTTCATCAGAGGGGAATGAAAAGGTGCGCTAACTTGAAGGAGCATCGCCTTTTTTCCCTTCTTCTTAACCAGTTCAATGCCTCGCTCGACCGCCTTTGTGTGTCCGGCAATAACAATCTGCCCCGGGCAGTTAAAATTGGCAGGAGAGAGAACCTCTCCCTCGGCAGCCTCTTCGCATATCTTTTCCACTTCCTCCGGATCCATGCCGAGGACAGCGGCCATTGTCCCTTCTCCGACAGGAACAGCCTCCTGCATGAATCTACCTCTCAACCGTACGGTCTGGACTGCTTCGGGGAATGAGAGGCCGCCTGATGCAACCAGCGCGCTATATTCCCCCAGACTATGGCCGGCCGTGAGCTTGGGTTCAATCCCTTTCTCCGACTGCAGAACTCTGAGGGCAGCAATGCTTGCTGTTAAAACAGCGGGCTGTGTATTTTCAGTCAACTTCAACGTTTCTTCCGGCCCCTCAAAACAGAGTTTTGAAATGGAGAAGCGAAGAGTATCATTGGCTTCTTCGAACACTTCTCTGGCCTGTTTGAAATGTTCGTAAAGCTCCTTACCCATTCCAACTGCTTGTGCTCCCTGTCCCGGAAAAACAAATGCCGTCTGCTTCATTGATTCCCTACAAAGTCACCTAGTCATATCGTCTTATAGTCGAATAGTCAAAAAAACGATAAGACTAACAGACTATACGACTAACTGACTACTTCTTCCCTGCGTATTCTTTGCTCAACTCCAGACCAATGACATTCCTCTGGATCTGGTTCGTCCCCTCATAGATCTGCAGGATCTTGGCGTCCCGCATCATCTTCTCCACGGGGTATTCTTTCATATAACCGTAACCGCCAAAAATCTGGACGGCGTCGACTGTCACCTTCATGGCTGTATCACTGGCAAACACTTTTGCCATACCGGAAACCTTCGAAATCTCTTTCGGGTCTTTCGACTGGTCAATATACCGCGACACGGCATAAACCAGAGCCCGTGAAGCCTCCACTTGGGTAGCCATATCTGCCAGCATATGTTGAACAGCCTGAAAAGAGATGATCTTCTTGCCGAACTGCTCCCGTTCCCTGGCGTATCGAACTGCTTCATCCAGCGCTCCCTGGGCCAACCCAACGCCCTGAGCTGCGACTCCGGGCCGCGTCCGATCGAAAGTCCTCATGGTGACAATGAATCCCATTCCTTCTTTGGTGATAAGATTTTCCTTCGGGACGAAGCAGTCCTGGAAAACCAGTTCCCGTGTGGCGGAGGCGCGAATGCCCATCTTGTTCTCTTTTTTTCCGAAGGTGAAACCCGGCATTCCTTTTTCAAGGATGAAGGCGCTTGCTCCCCGTGGTCCCTTTGATCGATCGGTCATCGCAATGACCGTATAAATTTCTGCTTCCCCGCCATTGGTGATCCACTGTTTTGTCCCGTTAAGGACATAACCGCCTTCTTTACGGGTAGCAGTCGTGCGGATCGAACCCGCATCGCTTCCAGCATCGGCTTCGGTCAGTCCAAAGGCCGCTAATCTCTTTCCGCTGGCGATATCCGGAAGGTACTTTTTCTTCTGCTCGGGATTTCCGTATAGCATGATCGGATGGGCACCCAGGCCAGTGGCTGCATAACTGGTCGCCACTCCCAGACAGATTCGGCTCATTTCCTCGACTGCCAAACAGTTTTCAAAGACCCCTCCTCCGAATCCTCCATATTCCTCCTCAATCGAGACCCCCATCAGGCCGGCCTCTGCGCAGACCTTAATGATCTCCCAGGGAAACTCCTCTTTCTCATCCAGTTCCGCCCGAACCGGTAGGACTTTCTCCATGGCAATTTTTCGTGCTAAATCTTTAATCGATATCTGGTCAGGTGTTAGAAAATAGTCCAACGTTCATTCCTCCTATCCATTGGGCTTGGAGTTCCCTAATTTTTTTAGGCCGGTTCTCGATCTCTGCCCGAGTTGCAGCATATCTTGTTTCTCTTTCAATTCCTGAATCAAGTGCTCATTCAGTTTGTTTTTTGCAAGACTGGCAGCCAGAACAATGGCGTTCATAATCGCTTTGGCATTCGAGGCGCCGTGGCAGATGACACAATTTCCATTCACTCCAAGCAGAGGGGCACCTCCGTATTCTGAATAGTCAAACCTCTTCTCCAATCGACGGATTGCCCGTTTCATAAAAAAATAGGCAAGCTTAGCCCTTAAATTATCCTTTGCTTCCCATTTGAGAATACCGTGAACGGTCTCCCAGAGTCCTTCGCTGATCTTCAAAGCAACATTGCCGACAAAACCGTCGCAGACGATCACATCCACTTCGCCGCTATTGAGCCCCCTTCCCTCCACATAACCAATATAGTTGATATCCATCTCTGATAAAATCTCATGGACTTCCCTGGTCAGTTCATTTCCTTTTCCTTCTTCTTCGCCGTTGCTCAGGAGGCCGATCCTCGGTTCTTTTTCTCCAAGGATATATTTGGCATAGGCGTCCCCCATCAGGGCGAACTGAACGAGGTGGGAAGGTTTGCAATCCACATTACCACCAGAATCAACGAGCACCGTGGAGCCCTTTAGTGCAGGATGGATCGTCGCAATTGCAGGCCGGTCCACGCTCTCCAATTTTTTAAAGATGAACATGGCCAGCGCCATGGCTGCTCCGGAATTTCCAGCGGAAACGACTCCGCTGACCTCGCCTGTTTTTTCGAGATCGATGGCCACCTTGATGGAACTATCTTTCATTCTCCGTAGAACGGTGGAGGGAGAGTCATGCATGGCGACCACATGAGTGGTGTGGTGAATAAAGATAGGGAGCTTTGAGGTGGGATACCGTGAGAGTTCTTTGCTCACTTGGTCCTCATCTCCCACCAGGACGACTTTCATTCCGTGCTCTTTCGCGGCTCGGTAGGCCCCTTCTACAATGTTTCGGGGAGCAAAATCTCCCCCCATTGCATCAACCGCAATTTTCATCGCCTTATTCTCTTTCCCCCTATTTCTCTTCTTCTACCGCAACAATCTCTTTTCCTCTATAGACCCCGCAATGCGGACAGACATGGTGAGGTAGAACCGGCTCATGACATTGCGGGCAGAGCGTGAAGGCCGGAGATTTTAATTTATCGTGGGCTCGGCGCTTACCCTTTCTCGAGGCTGAGTGTCTCCTTTTGGGAACTCCCATCGGTCAACATCCTTTCTCTCTCCCCATCTTTTCTCTCATCTCATGGAAAGCGGAAGAGTACGATCAATGAACTTTCAATTTTTTTAATACGTTGAACCCTGCCTCAAATTCTTCTTTTATACAATCACAGCTTGAAATATTCAAATCTTTTCCACATTTAGGACAAAGCCCCTTACATTCCTCCTGGCAAAGGGGCTGAATGGGGACTTCTAAAAAGACCTGCTCACATGCGATCTCCGAGAGGTGAATCTCCCCTCCTTCAAAGAAATTCGATTCCAATTCTTTACTGGACAACTCGGTTTCTTCTGCAAGGGAACTCCCTTTAAAGGGTTGTAAAACCATTTCGAACCCAGAAGAAAAAGGGTGGGAGATTTCCTTAAGGCACCTGACACAATGCATCCGCAGGACTGTCTGCACCCCTCCCTTGATAAAGACCGACCCCCCTATTTTTCTTATGTTAGCTTCGGACTCCAGGGGACTGTCGAACTCAAATTGATGTTCTGAAAGTTCTTCGAGATATCCAGAGAGGGTCTCCGGTTCTTCCTTCCATTTCAGTTCTAAACCCTCATCAGGAATATCATCCACTTTTATGGTCAGCATTCTGTTCTCAGGAAACCCCGTTAGAAGGACTTTCGCCATTCTAACGGAAATACTCACACGGGACTTTAAACCCTGTTTTCGCTCAAAAGGATAAAAGCTCATCCCCGCTGGGCTCTCTAACAGGGTAAACAGTTAAATTAAACTGATAAATATAAAAGAAAACCTTTCTTTGTCAAGTGGCGTCAAAAGATTTCGGCAGAGATGACTATCGTTTCCGATAGTAATCAACATGTTAACAGATTTATGGATTTTATCGCAAGCTTACCTTCCTAAAATAGTCTTCAACCTCTCTGGATAGGCGTTAAGTGGGATGGGAAGAAATCAGGGGGATTTGGGAAACATCTTTTAAAGAGTTGGGCCCATTTTTTTCTTGTTTCAACCTAACTCCTGTGTTATTTTTTAATCGGCATGGAGATGAACGTATCCGTTTTAAAAGAGATCTTTGCGTCGATGGAACAGGGAGTCGTTTTCATCGATGACCAAAACCGTATCGCCTATTTCAACCCAGCCGCAGAAAAGATCAGGGACACCTCCCTGCATGAGATGCTTGGCCAGTCCATCCTGAACTGTCACCCCAAGAAATCCCATTCAAAGGTGATGAAAATCATTGAAAATTTGAGATCGGGGAAGATCAAAGGGCATCAACGGATGAATCTTCAGTTGGTCAAGGGAAAGTTTTATGACAACACCTACTCCGCAGTATGGGGTCCGGAAAATCAGTATTTGGGCGTGATCGTCGTTACAAGAGAAGTGACTGAAAGGAAAAAAGCCGAGGAAGAACTGAAAGAGGCACTGGTCAATTTAAGGCTGGCAAACGAGGAACTGGTCCGCCTGGACCGGATGAAGGATAATTTTCTCTCCAATGTAAGCCATGAACTGAAGACTCCCATGATTTCTGTGATGGGATATCTTGGGATGATACTTAAAGAGAAAGTGGGTTCCCTAACAGAAACCCAGAAGAGGTTTCTGGAAATTTCTCATAAAAACCTTCTCAAACTTGAGAAAAATATCGACAACCTCCTCGATCTAGCGGAACTCGGAATCCGAAAGGAAGTGTTTACTTTCGAACCGATTGACCTCGTGAAGGTCATTCAATTCTCTTGCTCTACGGTTGCTCCCCTTGCAAAAGAATATCAGATCGAAGTGGGAACAACACTTCCAGAGGAACCATTGATGATTGAAGGGGTAGCAGACAAACTTGACCAGCTTTTTGACAATCTTCTCACCAATGCCATCAAGTATAACCATCGGAGTGGAAAAATCGATATCACTCTCACGGAAAATGACCGGTTTGTTTTTACCCACATCATGAATACAGGACTCGGAATATCCCACCAGTCTCTGAGCGAAGTCTTCACACGCCACTTTCAAGAGAAAAAGAAGCCCCTTGGAGATGTAAAAGGGCTTGGCATTGGCCTCTCACTGGTGCAGGAAATTGTGAAATTGCATCACGGCGAGGTCCAGATCGAAAGCGAGGAAGGAAAAGGAACCGTCTTTTCAGTCATGCTCCCCAAAAAAATTAACAGTTCGGAGTTCGGAGTTAAGAGTTCGGAGATATAAAAAGGCTCCGAACTACGAACTCATTACTCCGAACTATTTTTTAGCTGGTGTTGTCCCTCCCATCTTTCCAAGATCAATGAAAGGGACAGCCCCTCCGGACACCTGGGGCAAAACTCCATTCCATTTTTCAATGGCTTTATATTCAACCAGGATGCCACTGATTGAACGAGAAAGGGCCTCATTAGCCTTGGCCTGTCCCTGAGCGACGACCAGAATGGACTCAGCCTCCCCCTTGGCGGTAACAATCTTCTGTTGAGCTTCGATCTCCCGCTGTGCAAGAACCTGCCTCTGTGTCTCCACCTGCTGCTGGGCAACCTGTTTAGCCTCAATGGCCTTTTCGTATTCAGGGGAGAACCGGATGTTGGAAATATAGATATCATCCACAATGATATGGTACCGGGCAAGATTATCTCCGAGCTTGGTCATGGCCCTCTTCCGAATCTCTTCTCTTTTTGGAAGAATTTCGGTGATCGAATAATTGGGAACGACCTCCTTGACAAAATCATTAAAGGCCGGGTCGATCACCTTATTGGCAAAGTCATGCCCCACTTTCTGATACAGGTTATTCACATAGGCCGGATCAATATGAAAGTTCATCATCCCGGTCAGTTTCACCATCTGATATTCCTTTGAAGCACCATCAATCTCTTTAAAGGGATGGGGCTGGATTCGGACGTCCATTTTGATCACCCTCTCGGCGATGGGGACTTTGAAGTTGAGCCCCTCCCCCATCACCCTCTTCTCAACACTTCCCCACCAGAGAACGACCCCCCTGTTGCCTGCAGGGACAATGACAAAAGAACTCCATATCAGGAGGATGACCAAAAATAGAAGGATGAGTATTCCCACGGTCCGTGGCCTTGGCCCTTTTAAATCAAAATCCTGTAATGTCCTTTCTGCCATAATCTGTTCCCTCCATTTAATCTCAGTTTTTTAGACCTGAGGTTCGGGCTTATTTTTTCTCACTCCGAATTCTGCAATCCGAAATCCGAAATAGATTAGGGTTTAAGCGTCCAGCCCAAGGGCTTCGCGCAGAACTCCCGAATGGCATCTGTCCGATAAGGAGTACGTTCCACATCCACAATCACCGTGAAACAGTGATCAAATCGTTGAAAGGCGTAGCGGGCGTAGGGAAAATGAAATTCCGAATGACCATAAGGAAGATAAGTATCATTTAAAGAAACGATAGTCTGGTCCCGATCTTGAATACGGATGTTTCCGCGGATAGGGGATCCATCATTTCTTAATCGCACCCGGAATCGAATTTCCTGCCCTGGTGTGACCGGATCGGGAAACATATCCAGGTCTTCAACAAACAACGGCCCAATGCGGACTTCTTTCAGTGTCCACCCCGCATAGGTTCTGCGGGCACAGAATTCCTTTACCACATCAATTGACCTTTTTGTTCGCTCGATGTCGACCTCTACTATAAAACAATGTTCATGGCGTGAAAACCGGTAACCCGTATGGGGAAAGACAATCCGGTTATGGCCAGGCTTGACCAATACATCCTGAACCGAGGTTACCACTTCATCCCTGTCCTTTACAAGCAGGCTTAACCGGGTTGAATAGTGTGATAGATTAGAAATAGTCGCTGAAAAAGTGATCCTCTCTCTTTCTCGTACTGGATCCGGAGTCATATCAAGTTGAAGTACCCGGAGATCGCTGGGGTGGATTCGAGGACCCCATCTATCGAAAATCTTATCAAATGGGGGGATGGGTTGGGAATGCACCATAGTAGGTAGCAAGATTAAAAGTCCAAGAAGAATAAGAAAATGTTTTCTTTGCATTTGTTCTCCTCCTTCTTTTAAGCCGTTTAAAGCAGTTTTTTCGCCAGTAGAAAACTCATCGAAGCCTGGCATGACGTAGTGGCAAGGGAAATGGCCTCGGAAAAAGATCTCTGCGCCTCTTCAAACTGGGACATCTGGATCCTTCCGATGATCTCCATCAACTTCCTCTCCAGGTCCGCATAGTGATCCAGACCAACTACATTCTGAGCGACCCGGAGCTCCCGGAGCAGAGCTTCAAGATACCAGGTCAACACCTTTCGTCCGCCATAATGCTCCTCTTCCTTCTTAAGGCCAAGCAACTGTTCCAGGAGATTGATTCCTATGATCAGCCCGGATTTCATCTTCTCCGAATATTGGAAGTGATAAATCGCTTCTTTGGTGTCCATCATCGGGTCCTTATTGCTCAGGATATAATGTCCTTCGGTTAAGGTAAGGGTATCGATGCCCGTATCGTTAATAAAAGGTTACGGTTGCCGACTTTTAAGTCATTTTACTTAACCATTACCGATAACCGAAACGGGCTTCATAACCTTTGCCCATTGACGTATTTTACCCTTGTTTCATCATTATCGGTGAGGTTTGAGGCGTTCGAGTAGTTTTGGATCCACAACCACTCCTAATTTTCCCGCCAGATCGCAGTGTTCAATGGCGAGTTTAAATTCACCTTTCTCGGCATAAATAAAAGCCAGATGGTAGTGTGGCAAGGCATATCTCGGATCAATCTCCAATGCCTTCATGAAAGAAGTTGCCGCTTCATCCAGCTTCCCCCGTTGGCGGTAAACACTGCCGATGTTGAAATGTCCTCTCGCATAGTCGGGTTTGATCTCGACTGTTTTCATATAGGCGGCGAGGGCATCGTCTGTTTTTCCAGTTCTGAAGTAAATATTCCCCAAGTTATTAAGCGCCTCCACATAATGGGGGTTGGTCTGAAGCGCCTTTTGATACTGAGCGATCGCTTCTTTGAGGTTTCCCTTTTCCGAGTAAGCCACTCCCAAATGATAATAGGCCTCTGCAAAATTTGGATCCACCCCGATGGCTTTCTTGTATTGGGAAATCTCTTTATCCCACTTGCCCTGTCTTCCATAGACCAGGCCGAGGTTAAGGTGTGCCCTGGAATGCTTCGAGTCCAATTTTAGAACTTTTCCGTATTCTGTAACAGCCTCTTCCAGATTCCCTCTTTCCGCCGCTTTAAAAGCTAACTGAAAATGTTCCTCAACACCCAAGGCCTTGTCGTCTTTTTTGGTTTTAGACGACGACCCGCATGAAATCAAAAGAAGCATCATGATAAAAATGAAAAAGGATCTCGCTAAGGTTTTCAAAGGACCTCTCCTTTCTAAAGACTTTTTGAATCATTAACAAAAAATGGAATGCAAATCAAGGAATATTGTTCTTAAACTTGACCCTATGAGGAAAAATCTCTTAAATTAAAATTGATTGATGGAAAAATTGATCGCTCTTATCCAAAAAAAGTTTTATTATGGCTGGGTGATTGTGGGGTTGGCCATGATCTCTATGGCCTTCTGGTATGCCTTTCGAACCGTCTTTGCCATTTTTTTTGTTGCTTTGATCGACCATTTTCATTGGAGCCGGGCAGAGACCGCAGGAGCCCAGTCCATCGGAATGTTAGTCTATATGGTCACAGCCCCTGTGGTCGGTTACCTGGTCGACCGGGTGGGCCCTCGGAAAGTGATGCTTCCCGGAGTTTTTCTGATGGGCCTGGGTCTTCTCCTCTGCACACAGATTAAATCTCTTCTCCACTTCTATATCTATTTCGGATTGATCGCAGGGGTTGGAGTCACCTTCCTCAGCATCTCTCCTTTTACTACGATTATTTCTCACTGGTTTGAGAAAAAGAGAGGGATGGCCAATGGCCTGGCCAGTGTTGGCATCGGATTCGGCCCTCTTCTCTTTGTCCCGCTGATTCAGTATCTGATCTCCACTCGTGATTGGCCATTTGCATTTTTCATATTCTCTCTTCTTGTCTTCCTGATTCCGCTTCCCTTGATCGGCCTCTTTTTGAGACACAGGCCTGAGGATATGGGACTCTCCATAGACGGAGATCATCCGCCATCAACCTCTCAAAAAGTAGAGTCCAGGAAGGGGAACCCAGATCAGAGGGTGAGGCATTTGATAAAAACCGTAAGGTTCTGGTCATTCCTCCTCTTTCCGGCGTTGACGATCTTTGGTGTTTACATCATCATTGTCCATCATGTGAAGTATCTCATCGACCTCGGGATAAATCGGATCTGGGCCGCCTCTCTCTTTGCAGCCGTGGGCGCCCTGTCTGCAGGGTTTCGTTTCTTCTGGGGATGGTTTTCGGATCGGGCAGGGAGAGAGATCACTTATACCATTGGCTGCGTCTGTTTTTCGTTTGGCGTGCTATGCCTCATTCTATTCCAGTCCTTCCCTTCCCTTGTCTTTCTTTATCTCTTTGCTCTTCTCTTTGGGGCGGGCTGGGGTTCCACTGCGCCGATGTTCATGTCCATCGCCGGAGATCTTTATAAAGGAAGACATTTCGGGTTGATCTATGGGATGCTGGAAGGCATGATCGGGGTTGGAGCGGCTGTGGGGTCTTGGCTGGGAGGATATATCTTTGATCAAACTCAAAGTTATTTTTTGGCTTTTCTTATCGCAATTCTCTCCTGTACCCTTTCAGTGTTTTTGGCGTGGTCTATCGGCCCCAAAAAACTCAACAGATCGAAACGCTAAAGGTCCTTAGCGGCATCCTTCACTCGATCGAATTCGGATTCCGCAATACCGAGGATAAACAATGCGTCCTGACAGTCTTCGGTTGTAGAACCATAGATATAATCAATGTTCACATGGGCTTCGCCAAATCGTTTTGCAATCTTGCCAAGCATCCCCGGTTTATTTAAAAGTTTAAATACCAGGACATGATTTTTTGAAACGAGGTGTTTTGATTTCAGCAATTCCTCTTCTGCTTTCCTGGGATGATCCACAAGAATGCGGATCAAAGAGTAATCCGAGGAATCTTTCAATATCCCCCGGTAACTTTCTGCGAGGGCAATTCTTCTTCCGGTCTTCTCTCTCATGTTAAAAAGTTCCTTGACCGAATCCTTTGCATTTTGAATGCTCATGGCCAGAATATTGATATTTGCGGCTTTTAAAACGTCACACATCTTGGAAAGTTCTCCGGGAGCATTGGTCAGAATCACTGAAAGTTGTGTTTTCTTTTCCATGAAGGTTACCCCTTTCCAATCGATTCAAAGATAAATTGAAGATAACAAATCGACCCAGTAAGTTCAAGGGTCATGCATATTTCATATTTTTAATATCTTGAACAGAGAGGGATAATTTGCTAATCTTTTAAAAAGTGATAAAATGTGATCTCTCAAAGCCTAACGCCGAAATGTGATGACATCAATCAATCCTTTAATTAAGATTGAAACCAAAAACATTCACCTCTATTACGGCTCTTTTCATGCCTTAAAGGGAATAAACAGCATCATAAAGGATCGGCAGATCACGGCATTGATCGGTCCTTCGGGATGCGGGAAGTCGACTTTTCTGCGGACTCTCAACCGGATGAATGAGTTGATTCCTCATACTCGGACCGAAGGAACGATCACACTCGACGGCCAGGATATTTATCAGTCAGGGATGGATGTCGTTTCGCTCAGACAGCGGGTAGGAATGGTGTTTCAACGCCCCAACCCTTTCCCAAAAAGTGTCTTTGAAAATGTGGCCTTTGGTCTCAGGGTCCTTGGCGGATACTCAAAAGGTAGGATTCATGAGAAAGTTGAAGAAAGTCTCAGGGCCGCAGCGCTCTGGTCAGAGGTCTCCGACCGCCTCCACAGGGATGCTCTGAGCCTGACCCTGGGCCAACAACAGCGCCTCTGCATCGCCCGTGTCTTAGCCGTGGAGTCAGAGGTGATCCTGATGGACGAACCCTGTTCCGCCCTCGATCCCATCGCCACTTTGAAGATCGAAGAATTGATGCAGGAACTTAAAAAAAGATATACCATCGTCATCGTCACACACAATATGCAACAGGCTGCCCGCACCTCGGATTGGACAGGGTTTTTCCTGCTGGGTGAATTGCTGGAATATGGACCGACAGGAGATATCTTTACGCGGCCCAGGGACAAGCGAACCGAAAATTATGTGACGGGAAGGTATGGATAAGCCTCTTCCAGAGGCAATGACCAAATTCCAAATTCCAATAACCAAATAATTACCAAACACCAATGACCGAAATTCCAGATAACGAAGACTTGAATTTTTGAAATTATAGTGAACGACTTCAAAAAGTAGTCATTGCGAGGACGGGAGGGACGTGGCAATCCCAAGAGATTGCTTCACTTCGTTCGCAATGACAGGTTATGGATGTCAACTTATTTAAATCATTCACTTTAGATATTGGGAAATTGGAACTTATTTGGAGTTTGGGATTTGGAAATTGGAATTTCCAATGTGACATTGAATATGCACATAAAAGCTTCTCACCTATTATGTTTCCTTTTGCTGCTCCCATTCCTTTTAACGGTGGGTTGTCATCGGTCCAAGGCGGACATTACGGTAGCCGGATCCACCTCCGTCGAGCCTTTTGCCGAACTGTTGGCCGAAGAATATATGCATCATCGCCCGCGATCTCACATTTACGTCCAGGGAGGGGGCTCGACCGCGGGCATTCAGGCGGTCAGGACCGGAGCGGCCCATATCGGGATGTCCTCCCGTCATCTGATTTCAAAAGAGCAGGACCTCTATTCCGTGATAATTGCCCAGGATGCGATCGCCATCATCGTCAATCCGAATAACCCTGTTCGGGATCTCACTCTTGTTCAGGTGAGGGAGATCTATTCCGGGAAGATAAGAAACTGGAAAGAGGTTGGGGGAAAGGAGAGACCGATCATCCTGGTCACCAGGGAAGAGGGATCCGGAACCAGGGAGGCATTCCAGAAAATGGTGATGGGAAAAGAGGAGATTGCTCTTGAAGCGCTTGTTCAGGACTCCAACGGCGCCATTCGCCAGGTCGTGACAGGAGATCCCTATGCCATCGGATACATCTCCCTCGGAATCGTAAATGAACGAGTAAGAGCCCTGAAAATTTCCGGGGTAGAGCCCGCTTTGGAGAATATTCAAACGGGCAGATATCAACTGGTTCGGCCTTTCCTCTTTGTGATGCGTGAGGAGCCCTCAGGAGAGGCAAAAGCTTTTCTGGATTTTGTGATGAGCCCTGAGGCGCAACGTCTTCTCTCAACGGAAGGCCTTATTCCAATGATCAGCAAATCTTCCGGGGGATGAGAGTGGAACTTAAAGAAAAGTTTATTGAAAAAATTCTTCTCCTGATCGCTTTTTCCTCGATTTCCATTCTGGCCCTCATCGCTTTTTTCATCTTTGGCGAGGGCCTTCCATTGATATGGAAGATCGGGCCCAAATCATTCCTCCTGGGCCAGCGGTGGGTCCCGAGCCAGGGTTCCTTTGGAATCTTGCCCATGATCGTGGGGTCTTTCTGGGTTACTTTCGGAGCCCTTCTTCTTGGGATTCCTCTCGGGTTGGCATGTTCCGTCTTTCTCTCCGAATGGACCCCTCCCTGGGCCGGGATGATCCTGAGGTCAGGCATTCAGGTCCTGGCAGGAATTCCATCAGTCATTTATGGGTTCTGGGGGTTGATCGTCCTTGTACCTCTCGTACGGAACTTTTTGGGAGGTCCGGGACTGAGCATCTTATCCGGTTCTCTCATTTTGAGCATCATGATTCTTCCGACCATCATCAGCATCTCAGAAGACTCGATCAAAGCCCTTCCTCCCTCCTATAAGGCAGGGGCCCTCGCCCTTGGAGCCACACACTGGGAGACCATCTGGCGGGTCCTTATCCCGGCTGCACGGTCGGGGATCGTGGCGAGCATCATCCTCGGGATGGGGCGCGCTCTGGGAGAAACAATGGCAATGATCATGATTCTTGGCAATGCGGTGAAGATGCCCTCTTCTTTCCTCGATTCGGCGCGAACATTGACTACAAATATCGGGATCGAGATGGGATATGCCATAGGGGATCATCGCCAGGCCCTCTTTGCCACGGGTGTCGTCCTCTTTCTGATCATTATGCTGTTAAACTCTTTGGCCCTTGTTCTTTCGAGAAGGAGGACCGCTTGAGAATCGAACGGAGACGATATCTAACCCAAGGCGCTGCAAAGATCATGATCTGGATGGCGGCCTTGTCAACGATGACCGTGATGGCGCTGATCATTATCCAGGTCCTGTCGGAGGGTCTTCCTGTCCTGAGCCTTCGCTTCTTTCTCGAGTCACCACGAAGCATGGGCCGCGAAGGAGGCATTCTTTCCCCCATCATCGGGACCATTGCCCTGACCATTGTTGCCATTATCGTAGCCACGCCTCTAGGGGTCGGTACAGCCATCTTTCTTGGAGAATATACCCGGGAGGGGAAGGTCAGCCGGGTCATCCGTTTTGGAATCGGCTGTCTGGCGGGAGTCCCCTCCATCATCTTCGGACTTTTCGGGTTTGTCTTTTTTGTCATCTATCTCAATATGGGGTGGTCAATCCTTTCCGGAGGTTTGGCTCTGGCCGCTATGATCCTGCCCACGATCATCTGCACCGCGGAAGAGGCTCTCCGGGCAATCCCATACGCCCTCCGTGAAGTCAGTTATTCCTTGGGCGGAACGAGATGGCAGACCGTGACCCGGACCATTTTGCCAAATGCCATGCCGGGAATTTTTACAGGGATCATTTTGGGCGTCTGCCGGAGCATCGAGGAAACCGCAGTGGTCATCCTCACGGCGGGATCATCGCTGATCATCCCGACTTCCCTCTTCTCCCCTGTTCGCACCATGTCCGTCCATTTCTATATTCTTGCCCGGGAAGGGATCTCCATGGAGATGGCTTATGGAACGGGAGCCGCGTTGATCCTGCTGGTCCTTCTGGTTAACATAAAAGCAAACTTCCTGCTCAATCGGTATGTTCGTAAAAAGAGGTAAGTGAATTCTAATGTCGCCACAGAATAAGATTATCGTCTGGGAATTCAGCTTCTATTACGATTCCCACCAGGCTTTAAAAATGGTTAATCTCTCGATCCGGGCCAACGAGATATTTGCCATCTTCGGTCCTGCGCGAAGCGGTAAGACCACCCTGTTGAAAAGTCTTAACCGACTGACCGATCTGGTTTATGGATCGAGCCATACCGGAACGATCCTTCTGGATGGAGATGACATCTATGACCCGAAACAGAGCCTCACTCAGTTGAGGCGCAGGGTGGGAATCGTTTTCGATTTGCCTATTCCCCTGCCGATGTCCATCTATGATAATGTGGTTTACGGTCCGAGATTGAGAGGGACGACACAGAAGGGACTGCTGGACGAAACCGTTGAAAAATCACTGCGATCCGCTGTCCTTTGGGAGGAAGTGAAAGACCGCCTTCAGACCTCCGCCCTCCGTCTTTCCGGGGGACAACAGCAGCGTCTCTGTATCGCAAGGATCCTGGCCTTGGAACCCGAAGTCCTTCTTCTCGATGAACCCTGTTCCGGTCTGGACCCCATCTCCACAACCAGCATCGAGGAGACACTCACACGGCTCAAGAAGGAATATACCATCATCCTCGTTCCTCATAACATCCAGCAGGCATCCCGCGTGGCAGATCGCTGTGGTTTCTTTTTAAATAGCGAATTGATCGAGGAAGGACCGACCTATCAACTCTTTACCAGTCCGAAAGATCAGCGAACCGAAGACTACATTACTGGACGGTTTGGATAAAATTCCCCTCACCCTTTCCATCTCCCTATGGGGGAGAGAGTGGGGGGCGGAAGAGAAGGGAGAGTACCATGAGCACAGAGACTCAATTTCAAAAGGAACTGGAAGAACTAAAAGAGAACCTCTTGAAGATGGCCACCCTGGTGGAGGGAACCATCCACGATGCGGTCCTGTCGATGGTAAAAAGGGACTCGGATCTTGCAAATGAAATCTTCAAGCGGGAAAGACAGATCAATGACATGGAGCTCGTGATCGATAAGATGTGCCTGAAGCTTTTGGCCTTGAGGCAGCCGATGGCCGTGGACCTTCGCTTCATCACCTCAGCCATGAAGATCATCACGGACCTTGAGCGGATGGGTGATCAGGCGGTCAACATTGCAGAGCGTGCCCTCTCTTTGAATCAGGAACCTCAGCTTAAACCGTACATTGATTTACCCCGGATGGCCGAAATCGCTCAATCGATGGTGAAAGATGTACTCGATGCCTTTGTTAACAAGGACGTCAAGTTGGCCCGTTCGGTCTGTGAAAGGGATGATCTGGTGGATGGGCTCAATGACCAGGTCTTCAGAGAACTCCTGACTTATATGATGTCCGATCAGAAGACGATTACAAGAGCGGTTCATCTCATGATCGTCAGCCGGTGTCTCGAACGAATTGCAGACCATGCGACCAATATTGCTGAAGATGTGATCTTCATGGTCGATGCCCTGGTCATCAAGCATCATGCAGATGCCAAAGCTGAGGAAAAACCCTAAACTTAAAACTCTAAACTCTAAACAAACTCAAATGTACAAAACACAAAACTATAATAGTGTATACTTTTGAGTTTGAGATTTTGGATTTGTTTAGGATTTAGAGTTTAGTGTTTAGAGTTTAAACAGTTACCTTATAACAGGAGTTAAGCACTATCAATGAAATACGATACCGACCTTGAAGCCCTTAAGAAGCAGGCCATTATCGAGACCTTCCGTTCGAGCGGTCCGGGTGGACAGAGAAAGAACAAAGTTGAAACCGCCATCAGGTTGCGCCACCCATTATCCGGCATCACCGTGACGGCAACGGAACATCGATTTCAATCTCAAAACCTTAAGCTGGCTCTTGAGAGACTTCAAAAAGCTCTGATAAAATTGAACCGTCCGAAAAAGAGACGTTTGCCGACATTGGTTCCTTTAAAGGTGAAGGAGAAAAGGCTGGAGGAAAAGAAGATCCATTCGCAAAAGAAACGATCCCGTAGAGACACCTTATTTGATTGAAACCAGTCGGATTAGAACAATGGAATTCTCCCGTAGAACCAGAATCAGCCTCCTCATTGACATCCTGGCCACGTTTCATAAAAGCCTTCATATTCGAAAGACTTCTCCATCCCTGAGTAATTGAAGGTTTTTAATCCGGAGTCTTTTGATCTCTGATTGGATAGTCTTGAAATACTGGGGCTTGAGGTGGGTGATATAGATTCTCCGGGGGGGTGGGTCGATCTTTTCAATCTCTTTCTTTAAGAGTCCCGGAGTCAGATGCCCTGTTTTGATGGCCAAGTCCTTCATCTTTTCCGGGAATGAAACCTCAATGATCAGGCAGTCTATCTTTTTGCCCGTTAGCTGCTTCCAGGTTGAACTTGTTGGACCTGTGTCGCCCGTATAAAAAACCTTTTTCCCTTTTCCATCTTCAATAAGATATCCGGCCGCCGGAACGGAGTGGCGAACCTTATAGGGAGTGACCATGTACCCGTTGGTCTCCAACGTATGTTCCGGGTTCAAACTGATAAACCTGACAACTCCATTACCCAAATCTGGAATAGCGGTGAAGTCAGGCCAGATCGAATTGTTCAGAATATTTTTTCTAATCGTCTTCACTACATGAGGGATGCCGATGATGTTGACCCTATGCCACATATTGCTGACGATCATATTGTCCAGAAGAAATGGAATGCCAATGACATGATCAAGATGGGCATGGGTGATGAAGATGTACTCGACCTTCCTCTGTCCACGGATATCCAGCGCTTTGGTCAGACTTCCCGCATCGAACAGAATCTTACCATCCAGAAGAAAACCAGATGGCTTTCGTCCCGGGAACTCCGCCCCCGAACACCCCAGCACCTTAATCTTCATTACTTACTCCAATTTTTCTGCTTCTACCTATTATCTAAAGTCAAATGGTATTCGCTGTCAACAAAAAAATAGGGGTTCGATAATTTACGTAGCTTCAAGGATTAATTCTTCTGGAATCATGCTTGGTAAGCTCAACGGTAACGGTAAAACGGATCACGGGGATCTGCCCCGTTGCTTTAAGGTAGGGGATATATAGGCCCAGTCAATCTTCTGAGGCTTCTTATTCTTCGGTGATGATTCTTCTGAAGTGTCTGTGCTCGCTTTTCTCACTCCACTGCTTGAAGGCTTTCTTCTGTTTTTCATCTCTTGCACTTTCTGCCGATTCCGGAGTCTCAACTTCAATCAAGGTCTCGTGTCCTTTTCTCTTAACACTTAGGTCCGGTCTCACACCTTTAATTGTGTCAGGTTGTTCCCAGTTCGGAAGGTCAGCCAAAACCTTATACCCCTTCCTCAAATACTCATTGGCAACACGCCTAACCTCCCTATCATGCTCCGCTTGACCCCTCTTAGATCTTGACATGATAAGTCACCTCCTTAACCCTATTTAACATCTGCTTTATGCTCCCTTTAATAAATACAACCGCCCTATTTTCATCTAAATTTTTAAATGCGGAAGGTTTCGCCTCATAGGAAAAGTATTGTATGAGTTTACCCCCAATCCTGTATTAGAAAAATTCAATTTTAAACCTTCTCTCACCCCCAACCACTCTACCTTCCACTACTGGTTTGCCTCCGAGATCGGATACTCTTTCGACCAATAAAACATTCGGATAAACCAGTTTAGGCTCTTCTGAAGAAATCTCCAACTTCGGAGGCTCCTCAAGCAACTCGTCCTCTGGTGTATTTGCTAGCTCATGGACCTTTATTGCTATCCTTTCGGCCTCATTATCATCATCAAATTCCACACAAAAATACACTTTCTTGCCCACGGTGACCTCCTCGAAATTTTCAGATTGTTCGTTGTATCAGAAGGGAATTTCCTCCGTTTCTCCTTTCTTAACCAATGCAGCAATCTTTGAAGCGAGATCCTTAACCGGCTCCCAGCTCTTGTCATCATTTCCCTTTAGAGCCAAAAGATTTGCCACTTCCCTTGCTACCAGGGGTTTGGCCGGGCCGAATCTGGTAACAACCTGAGCTTCTTTTTCTCCATATCCAAGTTCTTTGAATTGCCTGCGAAGAGACTTCTCAAAGCTTTCGCCAAAAATGGCGAATTTGTTCTCCACATAAATTCCCTCTACATCTACTAACCATTCCTCGAATGTGTATCCGCAAGTCTCAATAATTTCTTTCCTTTTATTACCGGCTCCGTCATCTTCCGGATCGTTATCAAATATTGCATAGGTCGGGATATTATAAGCTTCATAGAGTCTGATATATCTAGGAATACTCCCCTTCCCATGCGTTGGAATCATGGCTATCCCTTTTTCTTTTGTATCGCACCCACAAGCTTTGAGATAAATTGTTAAAGCAAGAGCTTCTGTTGGCCCTTCGACAAGAACCACTGCCTCCGCGAAGAATCCTTTCAAGATTTCTTCGCTGCTGTTCGCTGCATAAAATGGAAGAACGGTCTCACTCGTACACTTCTGTGGTTTCGCACCTTTTTCAACACAGCTTCTTACCAAACTCTCTTGATCATGCCTTCGGACCCGGGTTATTTTCCCATCTTTATAAACCAGGTGCATTCCAGGAAGGGAAAGGATGTCTAGAAAGGATGGACTATGGGTACTTAAGATAAATTGAAGCCCATCCTCACACATACTCTTGATGCGGTCAGCCAGCCACGCCTGTGCGAGGGGGTGAAGATGTGCCTCAGGCTCTTCGATACCCAATATGAAACCACTTTTAAAAGCCTTTGCATAAGCGTGAGCGAAAGAAATGGCTAGGATCTGTTGCTCCCCAGTGCCAAGTTCTTCAAAGGCTCTTGTTTCTTCATTCTCCTTTGCTTGAATACGAAGCGCATGAAAAAAATTAAGAGGATTGTATGCTTCAAAATCAATATCGAGTTTGTAGGACCAACACTGGAGGGCACATGAGAAGTCTACTCTCAGAGCGTCAGAGAATTGCTGGAACTCAGGTATTTGACCGAAAGTTTCCTTCGTCTTTGCGAAGCACTGTTTTAAGTCTTCTTTTACGTCCTCATATTGATGAAGGACATCATGGAACCGGTGCATCAACCTGCTGAGCATTGTGTATTTAGTGGCATAGCTTAGCTGATACTTTAGGTTACGGTCAGCTTCAATTATTACGACAATACAATCATCCCTTTCTTCGTTCTTGGGCCATTTTTTCGTACCAAATATTGTTCTACCCTCAAATAAAGTTGGCTCAGGATCTCGGTTACGATGATGACTCCAGTGTAATTCCCTGTATTGGCCGCATAGAGGAGTTCTAAAAGAAGCCAAGATTTCAATGAATTGGTGAGGATCTCGCAAAAAATAATCCGACTCTTCAAGTGTTACTGTTTTGGGGTACTGTTCTCCCATAATTATGTTAAAAGCCCTTATTATGTTGGATTTCCCGGCGTTATTTTGCCCAAATAGAGCTACAGGCATTCCCGGCGGGAATACAATTGTGGCATCTTCAACTGATCTAAATTTTGAAATCTTTAAAGTTGCCAATTCAGCCATCGTGACTACTCAAGAGTTAGCATTAAACTTAAAGCTACTCCTCACTAATCTTGATCTCTATCCCCACCTCTTCTAAGGGTTCTTTGACGGCGTTGCGGAGGCGGTTGCGGTCAAACCCCTCTCCACTTTGAGCCTCAATACCTATTTTTATTTCCCCTGCCATGTCTGCCAGATTGCCAAGGGCATTGAACGTTTTGTAAAGGGTTTGTTTATTTAATTTCATCTCCATTCTTACCGTGGTAATCTTTCCCGGCTCAATGGGTCTCGGACCAGGAGTTGGTACAGGAGGAACTGGACCTGGGGGTATCGGGCCAGGAGGGGTGGGTTCTGGACCTGGAGGTGCTTCCTTAATAATGCATTCAGGTAAAAGGATAAAACCTGAATCAAGATCGATTTCATCTGATGATACTGCCCTTCCAAATATTGCATCCCTTTCTTTCACAAAATACTTTCCAGCTTCTTCAAGGACTTTGCTTTTCAAGGCGTAAGCGAATATTCCGTCCTTAATACCTTGGGCAATTGCAGACGCTATAACCTTTTCCTCTATTACCCGGGGAAAATCCAAACTTTCAAAGAAGACATCCCGGATCATCTTTGTTCCAACTGCTTTCTTTTCACCCGCACCGCTTCCCATCTGCATAAGGGGAAAGAGTTTTGATGCACGAAATTCATCGAAGAGTTTGCCCGAAACATTCTTACCAAGAAACTCTATAAGACGTTCATGGACTCCGTGCTCCTTTAATGGACGGGCGCCAATCTCTAATTTCTCAAGGGTGGGCTTACCGTTTTCTATCTTGAGAAGCAGAACAGCCGGATACAGAACCCTTACCCCTGACTCAAAACCCGATTTTTCGGTTTGCTCTCGCTCCTTTAGTTGGTCCATTTGCTCTTTGTTCAATTTATAAGAACTTTTTTTTGAACGAACCCTTTCAACTGCAAGCAAATATTTTGCTGCCCGGCGCAACCCTTCGAGCTGCCTTCTGTCTGATATGGCCAGTCCGATTCCATTTCGAAACCGCCTCGGTAGAACCCCATACTGTGTAAACAATTCAATCGCTTTCTGCTCTTGCTCCCGCTCTTTTTTCTCACTAAATTCCAAGGGAAGATATGCAAGTATAAATCGAGGTTCAACATCCGGGATCTTACTACTTTCCTCGGGCCAGATAATCGCAGCATTGGTAGCCTTTCCAATCCTTGCCTCCATGTCCTGCTTGATGAATTCCTTCACTTCTTTTGGCTGGACATTGTCAGCCTCGTCTTCAAGAATCTTGTTTACATTCGAGGTGGTTTTGAAACAATATTTGACCCCGTCGTAATGTAGATAGAGGCACTCATCCCTCAACCGTTTTAAAACAGATTGGGCTGTGAGATTATCAATCTCCGTGGAAAGACAAACTTCCAGAAGTTCTCTCTCAGAGAGCCCGGAGGGTATAGGTTCACCTTTCTCTTCCCTCGGAAGGCCTCCGAAGGAATACATAAGGATGGTTGTTGCCAGGCGCATCGCAGGTCGTACCGAGGCAAGAGCAGGATTCTGCTCAGCCACCTGATTGTCAATTCTCTTGACTCTTGCATTTGGTCCTGTGAAGTCATGCTCAAGAACCGACTGAAAAGGTTCCCGTTGCCCCACCTCTGTAAAGAAAGCATTCCGAACATCGGCATCGTCAATAGGTATATCCCCCGGACAAACGAAGACACTCTGTCTGGTTAATCTTTTTGCCTTATGGAGGACAGCCGCAAGAAATCGGAGGGCGCCTCTTGTTCGTTGGAAGTCCGGGATAGAAGCCCATCGCTCTTTCATCAGGTCAATTAAGCCCACGTGGAAGGGATAGGCTGTTTCTAATCGTTTGGCTAACCGCACTTTTTCATCCTCTGCCGCTCGTCTTGCACCATGATCAGGTGCTTCTGCCATCTTCCACTGGGTCACGCTCTGTGCAATAGCGTTGGCAACTTGATTGGCAACATCGGGAGGCGGGGTTTGAGCAAGAAGTCTTTTCTTAAGGACATCCAATATCTCATCTCCAACCACGGGTTCACGTTTGGCATCCACCCTCGCGGCAAGGTGGTCGAGCATCGTGAGGAGCCCGATGTTATCAAGAGCCTCTCGTGTGCTTGCCTGCAGGGAGTATACCATAACTGCTTTCGTCGAATTCGCCACTTCGGTTGTAAGGGTTTGGAGAAAATCCAGGGTTTGGCGACCAAGGTTCGATTCTCCTACGGGGATGGTCATTGCCCTTTCTACGTATTGAAGCACTTCGTCAAGTAATATGAGCACTGGCTTATCTCCCAACATTGCCTTAACAGGATCGCCAGCGGGTGCTGATCTCACTCTCTCATGTTCCTTCACAATGTCATAACAGCCGAGTTGTGTGGCAAGCATCCCCCAGAGAGTATGAACCGTTAAACCATTAATCTTTCTCCCTACTGTGGGATCGAACTTCTCGCCGTCAATCCCGGCAATTTGAACTTTTCCTGGGTTCGGAAGCGACTTGCAATCACGCCCCCCTTCTTCAAGGGCTTTTCTGTCCTTGGCCGCATGGTAGAGAGCAACAAGAACATGAGATTTACCTCCACCGAATGGGGAACGAAGCTGGAGGACCCGGTCACCGGCTTTTCCGGATAATCGGTCCAATACCTCTTCAAGAAGCCGCCTTATCCCGCCTGTTAAATGGGTTGCTTGCCAGAAAGCACGGCTATCCCGATAAACAAGAGGAACGCCCTCGGAATTGGCAAGCACGCCACCAAAATCAATGGCAAAAGTTGCCATCGCCAATTTCCCTCCTTCCACATCGGGATGCAGACGGACTTCCTCAAACCATGGACGCAAACGCTCCGGCATAATTGCCTCCTTCTATTACATTCTACTTATCAAAAGCCTCTACTCGGGTGAGAGATGAAAGTTGTGACCCAAGAATGAATCATCTTAAAATTTTTATGTTTACTAATGACGATGATGCATTTAGCTCTGAGTATGATTCATTTAGGAGTCCTTTTATAATGAGCCCCTCTTCCCCGGCCCTCCCTGACCCAAAAACCCAATTCCACTAACTCCCTTGCAATCCTCGAGGCCTGGACCCGGCTTATTTTCAAGGCTTTCTGTATGTCTGAATTTGTGATGGACCTCTTTTCTTTCAATTTTTCAAAAATAGAGGCAAAGGTTTTCATTACCTGCTTCTCACTCTTTGTTAGCGAAATGGGTTCCTTTAGGATGGTATAAACCCGTCCTCCCTTTTTCGGCAGGGTAAGGATTCCTTTTTTAACGAGGTCTTTAAGATCCTTCGAGGCTTGATAGATATCCACTCCGCAAAGGCTTTGATACTGACGGCTTGTAAGACTGTCAGCGTGAGAATGGCCAAAGAGAAGCGCCCTTTTCTGTTCTGGCTTCAAAATTACACCCTTATAGCGATCCAGCCACTCCAATTCCTTTTCACTATAAACAGGTTGGTTCTTAAGGGAAAGGGAGAAGATCGAATCTGCCTCAATAGAGATTTCAGGCGGATGAAGGCCGCTGCGTTCCATCTCTTCAAATATTCTCGGGATACCCTCGCCCGTTTCTCTCATGAACCCCAGGTCTGAAAACAGCCTGACGACAAAAGGATTTCGACTCGCATGGACCCTTTCGCGTTTGCGAAGTCTTTCAATCGTCACAGGGGCAGGTGGAAGCCCCGGACTCCTGATTTCCATTCTGTCATCGAACATCCATACTTCGATGGACGTCCCGGTCAAAGAGTAGTCACGGTGGGCCACCGCATTTACAATGGCCTCTTGCCATGCAAAGGTTGGATATTCAAAATGTTCCTGGAAGAACAGATCATGGAGTACGTGCCGTTCCCTCACATGAGGTTTTATAGTCTGAAAGGCTTCTTCAATGATTTTGATCAATGGAACTTCGATACGGGCTCTCTTGATAATATTCAATTCTCTTCCATACTTTCGCTCAGTTCCCTCATACCGAATAAAATCTATTCCACATCGGGGATGCCAGCGGAGTGGAGTTTTTCCAAAGAGTAAGAGGGAGATTAAAGGTAATCGCGGAGTTCCATTCTCCCATTCCAGGAGATGGTAACGTGATAGGAAATTTTCAACAGACTCCTTGATTTCCAAACGTTCTGCCACCTTATAGATTAAGGTTTCATCCAGATCTCCTAATGTCGCAGTAGGTATAATCCGCATTTCATATGCCGCTTGCCTCTTAGCCGCTTTGATCGCCTCAATCTGCTCGGCCGGGAAAGGAACATTAGAATCCCCAATTCGATATAAGTAACGTCCATCCGTTAACTGATGGACGGTTGGAACCCAATCCTGCTGATAAATCCAGAGTTTTTTGCTCTGGTAATCAACAATTTCAACCTTGGGCTTTAGTTGAGGGCGAACATATTGTTTAGGGGAATTTCTAAGGAGGAGCTCTTTGTCCGAAGGGTATTGGACACCTGTAACCTCTCCGTTATCCTCGATCCCAAGGATAAGTGTTCCTCCATCAGCATTAGCAAAAGCAGACAATACCTCGCCAATATCTCTTGATACATCCCTTGCAGGACGGGCGCTGGATTTCCCCCCACTGCGATCAAAACAACTTTTCCTTTCCAAGAATTGTCCTTCCGGTTGAACGATCAGTTTTTCTATATTAGTCATATAGATCTACCTATCTCGCCGCTTTTAATTCTATTACCTTTTTCGAAAAAGATTATCCTCCACGATTGAACGCCAGTTGCTCAAGAGTTTCTGAAGAGCGCTTTGTTCGGCATCTGTAGTGAGTTTTAAACCACCACCCTGAAGGGAGGAGCCTGAAAGTACTTGGGCCACAAGACGAAGTTCTTCTGTATTGGGCATTGCCTGATCCAAAAATTCTTTTATGAATAACGTCCGGTTCTCCATCAGCCATAAAAGCCGATGAAGCACATCGATGAGGGGTTTTCCAGTTTTTCCAAAGCGGGGTTCAATACCGAGACGTTCTTCTTCACCTCGCTCTGAGTAATCCTTCAAACGGTATTTTTTCCCTTTTTTCTCAAGAAGGGCTAATTTGCCTGTAGATAGCCCCTGTGACCCATCCAATTCCACTCCTAATGGATAAGAAAAGACAATTGCCTCGCCCGCATCAATCTCCCCCCTCCCATAAGCATACCGCCAGAGAATATAAAATCGGGTTGGTGCATCGACTGATGAGACCTTTGACCTTGAGCCAAAGAGAAACTCTATGATTGTTTCCTGCACAACGCCCTCAACCTCTGTTAGAAACCTTTCAGAGGAAACCTCCTCTCCGTTGGGAAGCTCAACCCTTTCGTATTGAGTGAAGGCTTTAAGTCCCGCACCCACACAGGCAATAATAAGGTCGGCCCCAGTAATACCTTCTCCCCATAAAGTCTGAACTCGTTCACGAACAATTTCTTCAAGTTCTCCTTTTATTGTTGAGTATTGGCCTACCTTCGAATCTATATACCGCTTGCGAGCAATAAGGAATATTGAAGAAGCAAGCATCGCTTTATTCTCTTTTACCATACCGAATTTTATCTCAGTCTCTAACGGCCAAGCTTCCACTACTGTGAAACCTGTCTGACGGAGTGCATTTACTAAAGTACTCCAACCAGCTACGGTTTTATGGGCATATATCATTGTGAGAATACCTTCACGTTTTAATATTCGGTACGTCTCGTTAAATGCCTTAGACATCATTGACTCATAGAAACGCTTCGCCTCCCCTTTTCCACTAAACCTGAATTGATCAGCAACAGCCTCATTTTTTTTCGGTGTTAGTTCCGAAGCAAAGTGCTCAGGGTAAAGATGCCCTACTGAGCGTTTCAGCCATACATAGAAGAAATCAGAAAGTGCGGCATAACTAATGTTGTCATAGTAAGGTGGATCGGTAACAACAACATCGAAGAAGTCTTGAGAATAATGCGTGCCAGTAGCTGTCCCCCGGTTAACCAGCGCCTCATTATTAACATCGAAAATTGTACTTAATGAGTGAGAGAATCGATTTAACTGACTTTGCCAAGACCCTGATAAGCCTGAAATAGGAACACCTTCACCAAAATCCCAAGTCATAGGAATAGCATGGCGTCCAATCGTATCTACAACTGCTTCTGCATCAGTTTTCCAAACGGTCACCGCACAATTTAATTGGGCCATCTTATCGAAAATCATACTTAGTGAAGCCGTTACCGCTTTTGACTTTTCAGTCTGATAACCACGCTCGCTCATCTCGCCACGTGCTTTCCGCATCCATTTTGTGAAAGTGAGGAGTGTGAGCATTTGGCGAGGAGTGAAAAGTTCTCCATATTTGGTTATGCCATATAAAGGTAACTGATCAGCGGACTTATCAATGAGAGGTTCTTCAGGCACGGTGAGCTCGCCCTCTTTGCAGAGTTTTTGAATACGTTTTTGGATGATCTCTTTGTGAGGGATTACGTTGTGTGTAATGTCATTGCCAGCAAGGTAAATCTTGCCTTTCTCTTTCCATTTGGTACAGACCACGGCCATCAGGTGTTGCCCCATTTTTTTAGCCTTGGCTTGCTCTTTCACATAGCTACTGTCAGCAACCGTTCCGCAGAAAATACAAGTTGAGTTGCCGGCCTTGCTGAACATGCCTGGGTCAAAACCAAATTCTTCGATTGCCTGATTTTCTGACCGCTTTGAAGATTGAACAACGGTAAATACGGGCTGTTTTTCACCCCCACCCTTACCTTCCCCCCTCAAGAGGGGGGAAGGGGAGGAGAAATTTTGTGTGACCTTGAGTGCAATGTAACGACCAGCTTTTTTACAAAGCCACGTCTGGCGGACCAACTGCACAACTGCTCCACATGCCGGGTTTTTGCAGGGAACCGTCCGCGTCCAGAGATATGCAACCGGAGTCAAATATCCTACTGGAACAGTCAATGCATCTCCTGGATCCATCTTTGGAAGGTAAGCCTTACCGTCTAACCTTTTGGATGATGCTTTTGGATCGGGGATAGGAGGATAAAGATCTCCAATCTCTGTTTTTACCTTCTCAAGAACCCATTTACCCCAATATTCAACTTCCTCTGCCAAACCTGCCCATTTCCCTTTTTCACAACCGACGAAATTTGGATCTGGTTTTCCATACTTTTGAGGATAGACCAGTGTGCAAAGTTCAATGAGATGGGCAACAGGATTGAGCTCCAGAGCATAAGCCTCGCAACCTAACCGAAGAGATTCAAGAGGTATTGCCCCTCCACCGGCAAAGCAATCCAAGACCTTCGGCGGTTCATCTTTACCTGTTCGTTCTCGATGAACTTTCAGAATGTTTTGTTTTGCCTCTTCAATTCTCTGGGGATTGCCAGGATACAGGCAAAGCTCTTTCAAAAACTTCGCTGCATTGGCTCTTCCAAGACTCGCTCTTTTGTTTTCAGGGCCATTTTTCGGGGCATGGAAGTCAGCAGGCACCAGAGAGGCATACACGGCTGCTCTGCAAGCAACCAGTGGCCTTCTCGCCCACCAGAGATGGAGGGTGGAGATGTGACCATGACGAAGCGACTTCTCTCGTGATGCTTCGGCGCTTATTTCCTTGATCGGTAAGAAATCTTCGATAAGGCGGCGATCATTCATGAACCCACTCCAATTTACCTCCGACATCCATCATACGTTGCGTAACATAATTTGCGAAAATAATATTGTCTAAAAATCTTAACCTCCCCCGATCCCGCAAACTTCTTGCGAATACCTTTTCATATCTTCCCTTGAAATCTTCTGAGTTGTCTTTGTTAACGACTACGACCCTGTTCAGTTTTGCGTTGGATGCTAATCCAAGTGTCAGAAGATATTGAAAGAAGGTGTCGGTAGGTGGCATAGAATATCCAATAACAATGATTTGGAAAGCATTCATAATCTCGTTTACGGCTGTTTCCCATACCTTTACTAACGGTGTTTTCTCAATTGCCTTAGACCACGTAGGAGGGATAAGAATTGGTTCTAAGACATCTTTCTCTTTGCAATTTGAGCATGGGGTATTCTTTAGCACGTCGGTAACCATCTTAAAATTTATTTGCTGACCGTCATCTAAGAATGGGGAGACGCTAAAACCTTCGGGGATTGGGCTTGCCTTCACTATTTGAGGGGAAGTTGTGCACTTACGACAAATTGCCCAACTGGTGGAACCATGGAGTTTAAGAAGTTTAAAACAATCTGGGGATTGCGGGGCGCCTAAACAATAATCGAATGATGTTGTTTGAAATCTAATTGCATAATCTAACATAACATCATAATTAAAAGTAATTATCGTATCTCTTTCAAATGCACCCTGGGTTTGGGTTATTTTGTCTCTCCTTTGCTTGTTGAGTTCTCTTAGATTCTGTACAAATCGATCGTAAAGATTATCAGGCTGAATTCTTTGCCCCTCCCACCGGAGTTGACATCTATCAAGAGTCTCCATAACAACATACCGTAAATCAGAGAAATATCTTTCTCCCTCTTCCGAACCAATCTGCCTCAACATATCCGCAAGGGAAAAAATATGTTCAAGGTTATCGAGGTCGAACTCAACATAATAAGAGGCACTTCTTAAGTTATCGATCCACTTAAAGATCCTCACGAAAGATTCTTTATAAACTAACTCCTTTTCGCTCTCCATTAAGAGTCTGGCTTTAACCAAGAAATCTCTTAATAAAGGGGCACCAGTGTGGTGGGAACAACCGGCTCCAAGAACATATATTGTTTTACCAACGATTTGAGGCAATTCATCCTCCCATTTTCACAACTTTTGAAATAACCTCAGCAGTGATTTCGTAATGATTAATAACCTTAACTTCCTTTACCAGATTTCCAAACTTCTCCGCCGGGTCTTGTATGGGTGGCAAAAGTTCAGCATCAGGTTCGGTTGGGTTCCATACAATATAAAGCCAATAGGTGTCTTTCAACTGTTTGGCTTTTCGCCATTCGTTTTCTGTAAGACGGATAGGCTCACCACGGTTGCGCCCTTTCACCTCGATCCTTCTAACATCGCGCTTGCCAGTTAAAGGATCAGGCGAACTGAGGGACCGAATATCAAAACCTATTTTTTGTTTCGAGACATCCTCTGGGGCTCGCCCCCTTTTCTCTTCGTATTCCATTACAATTCGCATTGCCGCTTCTTCACTCTTGCGTTTTGCTTCAATATCCTCAACATAGGACTTTGTATCAGGAAATTCTCCGGGCGGAAGAACATGGAAAGAACCAACATGCCGGACTGTGCCTGTCCGAATAATTCCAAGGTAACCTACACTTTCAAGCCGTTCTTTTCGAAGACGTTCTATGTTCTCAGCTTCACGCTCAGCCTCGCGGAGCGCTAAATCAACCTCCTTTTCACCGCTTTCATACCGCGCCCTAAGATCGATTGCCTTTCTCTGGGCAGCCCATAGACGTTCGTCGAATGACTTTGTCAAATATTGACGAATAATCTCTTCTTGTCGTGTCCGGTCATCCAAAAGCTCTCTTCTCTTTTCTAACTGAATCTTGCTACGCACTAACAATTCTGCCTGTTTGGTATCAAAGACAGGGATAGAAATATTCTGGTTATCTGCCGGCTTCAAGTCGTGTGTGATATCAGGAGGAATAACCTGGAAGTCATTCTCCTCCTGCTTTATAGCAACCAGTTCAGCATAGAGGAGAGAATCTTTCTTTGGATAGTCACCAATAAGTTGCATTTCATAGAAATGGAGAAAGTAAGGATTTTTAGCCTCGGAGTCGATATAAGACGCACATCTCCCTGAAAGGGGGGCCAATTTCTTATTTAACTTCTCATCGACCACGGCATAGATGGGATGCCCTGGTGACACAAGAATGGCGTCGAGATGCTTATCCTGGGATAGATGTTCTTTATAAAAGGTGATTTTATTATAACGGTCTTCAGGTTTGCTGAAACGTTGCACCGCATCAAGATTTTCTGATCGCAGATCCTGAGGGACATAAGGGATTCGCCATAAGCCATCAGCCCGTTGCTCAACTTTTAATCCTATATTCTCACAAGCCGAAAGAAACTGTTTTGTTATGTATTCGGGCATCAGTCTCTTTTCTTCAGCGAGATAGGTACATTCCCGGAGCGCGGGTATATCGATAAAAGCACGAGCCAGGGCAATGCCGGTTTGCTCTTCATACTGGCGGAGCTTATCCGGAGTGAGGTGCATGATCTGATCTTCATAGTCGGTGAGACGCCCCGGATATAAAGCCGCATCCCTAAGCATATCGGCCAAATTGACTTCATTCAGGGAAAGGATCTGACCGATGACGTCATAGACACGATCTGTACCCAATGCTTCACGTATCTGTTCAAGTTTTTCAAGCAATCGTTTCAATATGCGCCCTTCGATGATGGGCTTTCCGTCAGCAGAGCTTTCAGCGACAAAATTGAAGACATAGACATCTCGATCCTGCCCGATTCTGTGGATCCGCCCCATCCTCTGCTCAAGGCGGGCGGGATTCCATGGGAGGTCGTAGTTGATCATTAAATGACAGAACTGAAGATTGATCCCTTCGCCTGCCGCCTCGGTTGCAGCACAGATCTGGGTTTCAGTCCTGAATTTCTCCTGGGTCTTTTTACGCTCATGAGGATTCATTCCGCCATGGATGACACAAGTAGAAAACCCCAAGCGTCTCAAGTGATCACTCAGGTAGTTCATTGTGTCCCTGTGCTCTGTGAAGATTAGAAGCTTCCCTCGCCCATCTTTCAGCTCTGAAAATTCCGCCTTCTCAAGGACCTGTTTGAGAGTATTTAGTTTACTGTCAGGGGCATTCTCATAGACCCCCCCGGCAAATTCGATAAGGTCCTTTAAATAGGCAATTTCCTCCTGCAGTTCCCCTAATTGTTCTGCAGTTGTTATTTCATCCACTAATTCGTCGCGCTCTTTTTCATCCAGGTCATCTTCTTCACGTTCTTCATCAATAATGGCGCCCCTGAGTTCAGCGAGACGCTTGCGTTGTTTTTCCAGGGGGAGTTTTTGCAATTCTTCCAGCAAATCCTCCTGTCGTTTTAATCGGCGTTTGAGAGATTCGTATATGGCAAAGGTTGAACTGGCCAGACGTCTTTGCAAAACGGTCCGGGTAAGGGCAATGCTCTGTCTTGCCCTTCCGGCCCCTCCGATGAGGAACCGATTTAAATATTCATTCACTTTATGATAGAGACCATATTCATCCGACCCCAGGGTGAAGGTCACGGTCTGGCTGTGACGATCGGGGAAAATGCGCTTTCCATCAAAATCACGCAAATCCTCTTTCAGTCTGCGAACCATCCATGGGCAATCCTTTCCAAGTCCTAAAATGCTTTTTCGTAATTCTCTCTCCCTTTCTAATAACTTATGGGGCTCTAAGAAAAGGTCGGGATCGAGTAAATGGAGAAAATGGGAAAACCTATCTTCATCCCCCTGATGGGGAGTTGCGGTGAGGAAGAGGAGAGATAAGGCAGGTCTTTCCGAGAAGTGCTCGATGAGTTGATATCGCATCGTTTTTCTTGCTTCGGGAGAGCGCTGATTCGACCGCTTTGTATAAGCGGAGCACTTATGTGCCTCATCCAATACAATGAGGTCCCAGTTAGATGCCCAGACGCGCTCCCGAACCTCTGCTCGTTTTGCATAATCTACGGAAGTAATGACCTGCGACTCACGTTGCCAAAGGTTGATTAACTGCTGTTTATCATTTTCAGTATTAATGATGGTGAAGATTTCATCAAAGAACCGTAACAGTTCGTCTTGCCATTGAATGGTCAATGCCGCAGGAACAATAATGAGAACACGCTCAAGGGCATTTCGGAGTTTGAGCTCTTTGAACAGCAGACCCGCCATTATTGTTTTGCCCGCCCCAGGATCATCTGCCAGGAGAAACCTCAGCCGGGCCTGCGGGAGCAATTTGCCATAAACGGCTTCGATCTGGTGAGGGAGAGATTGAATGCCTGAAAGACTAACGGCAAAATAAGGATCGTAACAATAGGCTAAGCGAATACGGTTGGACTCGATGAGGAGGCGTAATTCGTCACCTGCAACTTGGATTTTCTCCCCCGGTTCCTGAGGAATTTCTTTCAAGAGCCTTTCAAGTTCGTCAAGAGTGAGAACAACCTCTTCTAACCTTCCCTCGGAAGTTCGAACCCGTAAAAGCATTGCACTACTTAAGGGTTCAACGGCCTCCACAGTTACCGGCGTTGCAAAGTAACCCGGTATTTTGATTTTTCTCCCGATCAAAACCAGATATTTCTCGTTCATATTTTATACGATTTAACGTGACATGCTGGTGTTTCGTTACAAGTTCATGTGTTTTCGCCTTTCAATTTTTCTCGGGCGCTTTCCTCAAACAATACTCTGCAAATATTTTCCAAACAACACAACGCCTTTATCAAAAGATAGGGTTCAACTATGCAATATATTTTGTTTCCATACTTCACTTCCCCTTCCACACTCGTGGGCGTTGCATCTTGACCCATTCGTCAATCTCTTCTCGTTTAAATCTCCATTGCGCACCTATTTTGGAGGCAGGTAGTTTGCCCTGTTGGGCCATTTTGTAAATCATATCCATGCTTAATTGAAGGTACTTGGCTACATCTCTAACCGTCATCCAGCTCTCTACCATGGTCAATCCTCTTTTCCAGAGTTTCTTAGCGTATCGGAGCAAATCTTATTATTTTTCAGAGTTAAAGTCAAAGGATTTTTCTATTCGACTTAATGATTTTTGGCTCGTATATCTCGTATATAATGATTTCGGATCGCACTAAACGATTCCCTGCTATCTCACATTCATTGGACGCTTTCTAATAAGTATTCTACAAGCCTTAAAACTCTTAATCTTTTTGAGATGTTAAAGAATATAAGGCTTTCTATACCACAATCGTTATTTTCTCTGATTAAAGAACATGTCTTTTCAACTCCTCCTCTCCCACATCCTCAACCATCTCCATTACAAACTCCAATGCTTTCCTCACATTCTTGTATTCTCTTCGGAGAGTCGAGTCTACGACTTCTAATGCCTCCACCTTTTCCGTAAGCTGCCGGTTTTCTTCCAGCATGTTGCTTCCTGAAATAAATTCAGGATAAGTTTGAAAGACCATCCGTTCCTGAAACAAGTTTAGGACAAAATTTGGTATATAGCTGGCACTGGTTCATCTTGGGTGCCCAGTAGGTTGTTTAGATTCAATCTCATTGACTTATTCTTTATAACTTATTATCATTTTCATACATTTAGAGCTTTCTTTCTCCTTTTCAAAAAAGAGAAGAGAAAATGATTTCTTAGACCCTGGTCCCGGACAACCCATTAGCATTCATTCAACAGTGTGTCAGGGAACGAAAGATAATGAGGAAATTTTTATGAAATGCCATGTATGCGGGTCTAATATGAGATCAATTGTTACAAATCTTCCCTTCAAGGTGAACGAAACAACCATTGTCATCTTGAAGGATTTACCAGTGCTTCAGTGCAAGAACTGCAGTGAATATTTGTTAAACGACCCGATAATGAAACGCGTGGATGAAATCCTTGAAAAGGTTGACACATCAGCGGAATTAGAGGTTATCAAGTACGCTGCATAAAATTTTTAATTCGCAGTATATTTAATAAGCTAAGAAAAAATCATATCACAATTTTTTTATAGTCCAAAAAAAAGGGGTTACAGATTCTGTAACCCCTTGATGGTTTTGGTAGCGGGGGGTAGATTTGAACTACCGACCTTCGGGTTATGAGCCCGACGAGCTACCGGACTGCTCCACCCCGCGATCTGTGTTAAGACTAATCCATTCGATAAAAATTGTCAAGTTATTCGCACCCTTTTCGCACCCTTTCTTGACCCATTCGACTTCATAAAACCCTATACTCAAAGGTCAACCGAAGAAGTGTCGCTCTGGGTCAACCCTGAGCCTTTGGATTTAGAGAATTGGCCGAACTCACTTTAGGGACCTCTAATAATCCCGATTTCGTCTACCTAAAATAATGTTTTTAATTTAATGGAAAGCCGATGGGTTGACATCCCATCCCCTCTTTCTTAGAATACATTGAACATGAAAAAAACCATCCAGCTCTATATTCTGAAAGAAATCCTCCCGATCTTTCTTATCGCTTTGATGACCTTCACCGTCATCCTCCTCATGGACAAGATTCTTAAACTGATCGAACTGATTGTTACGGGGGGAGTGCGACTTTCACAAATTTCCATGCTTCTTCTCTTCATCTCCCCTTCTTTCCTCATCTTTACCATTCCAATGGCGTTCCTCTTGGCCACCTTACTTTCTTTCGGAAGACTCTCCGGTGACAGTGAAATTACTGCATTTAAGGCTTCGGGGATAAGCCTCTACCAGCTCTATCTTCCAGTACTTCTTTTTTCCATCGTTGCTTATCTGTTGACCACCTTTCTGGTCATCTACGGGCTTCCCTGGGGAAACCGAGGGTTTAAGGCAACCCTTTATCTTATGGCACAATCAAAGGGGGATATTGAAATCAAAGAGAGGGTTTTCAACGACGTCTTTGATGGATTTGTGATCTATGTTGATAAAGTCCCCCTCCAGGGCAAGAAGATGGAAGGGATTCTCATCTACGATGAAAGAGATAAGGAAAAAGTGAATACAATCTTTGCCCGGGAAGGTTTTCTCGCCAACAACCCTCAGTCCCAGGAGGTTGTCCTTCGGCTCATTGACGGAGATATCCACCGGTTTGAGTCCCGCACCAATATCTATCAAAAGATGCAATTCAACACCTACGATCTTAGGCTCGAACTTGCTAAAACGTTCGCTTCACTGGGAAGGAAATTGAAAGATCATGAGATGTCGATTGACGATATTAAAGAGAAAATGGAGATGAGAAAAGCCGTAGGAGCGGATATCACATCTCAGGAAGTCGAACTCCATAAGCGGTATGCCATCCCTTTTTCCTGTCTGGTCTTCGGTCTTCTTGGAGTCCCGCTGGGAATTCAACCCCGTCGTTCAGGAAGGTCATACGGGTTTGTCCTCAGCCTTCTCCTTTTCCTTTCCTATTATATCTCCCTCACTGCGTCTGAAATCCTAGCCATCAGAAAGACGATCCCTCCGTTATTATCAGGATGGGCGCCCAACCTGCTATTCGGAGCTTTTGGGATGTATCTCCTCATCAAGACCTCCAGGGAGCATCCCTTTAAACCCCTGGTATGGATCACAGAGGCATTTGACTTCATGCTGAGAAAATGGAAAGGGCTTTTTGAAGATGTTTGAAAGTTACTGGGTTTTGAACCGTTATGTCACTCGCGAATATCTGAAGATCTTCTTTCTCAGTTTGAGCGGATTAATCTTCATCTATGTGGTCGTCCTCTTCTTTCAGAGGGTGGACACCTTCATCAAACATCAGGCTTCTTTTATTCTCATCTTTGAATACCTTCTCTACAAGGTCCCCGAAGTCATCTTTCAATGGACCCTTCCCTATGCCGTTTTACTTTCCGTCCTTCTCACGTTAGGAACCTTGTCTCGCCACAGTGAGATTACCGCCATGAAGGCGGGGGGGGTTAGCCTCTATCGAATTACAATCCCCCTCTTTATCATCGCCCTGCTCGTCAGTGTTATCTCGTTCTTGGGAAATGAGTATCTTGTCCCCTTGACCAACCAGGCGACCCGGCATCTTCTTTCGGTTAAGGTGCGGAAAGAACAGCAGACCAGCTCCTTTAAAAATTATAAGCTCTGGTATCATGGCGACCGCGGCATCTTCAATATCCAACTGTTAGATACGGAAAAGAAGGTATTGAAGGGAGTCACCCTGTATCAATTCGATGACCAGTTTCGTTGCACTCAGAGAATTGATGCTCGTGAGGCCAAATGGATCGATGGGAAATGGAAATTCTACCAAGGGGCTACACGGGAGTTTGGAGAGGGAGGAGGCATGCGAACACTTCCCTTTTCGGAACTCGAGCTTTCCCTTAAGGAAGATTGGGAATCTTTTCAGAGGATCGAACGTAAAGCAGGAGAGATGAGTTACGCCGAACTCAGCAACTATATCCAGAAGATTAAGGCCTCTGGATATGATTCCACCCGATATCTGGCTGAACTTTATTCAAAACTTTCTTTTCCTTTTTTAAACCTGATCATGGTCCTGATCGGCATTCCGTTTGCCCTGAAGACCGGCCGGTCAGGGGGGATCGCATTGAGTATCGGACTCAGCGTCATGATCGGATTTGCCTATGGGGTAACCTTTTATGTCTTCCTCTCCTTCGGAAAATCAGGAGTTCTTCCTCCCCTTCTCGCTGCCTGGACTCCTACCGTGCTCTTCGGCCTCGCCGGAATCTTCACATTGATGAACATCAGACAATAATCTTAGACAACAAACACGAAACTCGAAATCCTAAACTCTAAACAAACTCAAATAGTTAAAACACAAAACTCAAAACAGTACAATTTTAAAAATATTCAATTCCTTTTGAGTTTTTTACTTTGAGTTTGTTTAGGATTTTGTGTTTGGCGTTTAGAGTTTGAACATCTGAGGATTCACCCTTTCTGGAAAACTCGCCAAAAATCTGAGTTTCCATTTTGCACCGATAAAGGTCGAGGGTTAGGGATTGGCGAGCTTGTTGAAGAAGGCGTTGATCTCGCGAAAGGTGTCGGTCAGGATGAGAATCCCGATGGCGATGAGAAAGATCCCGCTGATGAGTGTAACCCACCTCATATACCGTTTGATCTTATCAAAAGCCGAGAGAAAAGAATTGAAAGCCAGAGAGGAAAGGAAAAAAGGGATTCCAAGTCCTAAGGAATAGACGCCCAAGAGCAGAATACCCGTAGTGAAGTTTTTAGCGGTGCTTGCATAGATGAGAATGGTAGAGAGGATGGGGCCGATGCAGGGAGTCCATCCTGCTGCAAAGACCAACCCCACGAGAAAAGAACCCAGATAGCCCAAGGGTTTTTTTCGCATCTCAAATCGCCTCTCCATCTGGAGAAAGGGAATATTGATGATACCGGTAAATTGAATGCCGAGAATGATGATGAGCACTCCCCCGATTTTCATGATCCAGGTTTGATATTCGATAAGGACCTGCCCCAGATAAGAGGCAGAGGCACCCATCAGGATGAATACGGTTGAAAACCCCGTTATGAATAGAATTGAATGTAATATAGTCGCCCAACGGATCTTCGATTTGGCTTTTTCATCGGTCAGATCTTGAAACGAGACTCCAGTGATGTAGGTGATATAGGAAGGGACTAACGGCAGGACACAGGGCGAGACAAAGGAAAGAAGTCCCGCGGTAAAAGCGATCAGAGTTGAAACATCCTGTTGTGGGTTCATAAAAGATTAGCATAGTTATACAATGATTACGGAGAAAAAGCTACTGATTGGTTTTATATTCGTTGACAATGGGGAAGCACAATGGTAAATTTTTATCAAAATGATTCAGGAGGTTGAATATGGCGATTCTTGAAGTCACCATTGTTCCTATCGGGACCGGAGGGACAAGCGTCAGCGCTTATGTGGCAGAGTGTGTAAAGGTTTTAAAAAAAGAGAAGAAGATCAAACACGAACTCACTTCCATGGGGTCCAATCTTGAAGGTGATCTGAAGGACCTGATACGCGTGGTGATGAAAATGCACGAGGTCCCCTTTAGAAAGGGAGCCAAACGAGTTTCAACCCTGGTTAGAATTGATGACCGTCGGGATAAGAAAGGAACGTTGGAAGGAAAGAAAAAAGCCGTCCAACGGAAGTTGGGAGTTCGGAGTTAGGAGTTCGGAGTCTACAAGAAGTTCATCTTAGAACATCAATGAACTACCCCGCCGCAAGCAGCGGGGTATCACCTTCTCTTCTTTCCCGTCATTCCGTGCTTGACACGGAATCCAGGCGGGTTTTCTGGATACCGGTCGTTGCGACTCGAAACCGAGCTTTCGCCGGTATGACGAATTCACTACAAGCAGTGGGGAATATAACCCCAAGGGATTTAAAAAACAGGAGGTCATCATGAAGATCAAATGGTACGGCCATGCAGCCTTTTTAATCACCTCTGAGAAAGGAACAAAGATCATCCTCGATCCTTATGAACCCGGAGCCTTCGGGGGACAGCTTGCTTATGACAAGATCAATGACCAGGCGGATATTGCACTCACCAGCCATGACCACGCTGACCACAATGATACGAAAAGCCTTCCAGGTTCGCCACAGGTGGTCAAGGGTAGCGGTACAAAGACAGTCAAGGGAATCTCCATCAAAGGAATTCCGACCTATCACGATCCTTCTAAGGGAAGTGAACGGGGAGCCAATACCATCTTTAACCTTCAGGTCGACGGCATGCAGGTCTGCCATTTAGGGGACCTTGGTCATATCCTGAGTGACAAAGAGGTCGCAGAGATCGGACCGGTGGACATCCTCCTCATCCCTGTGGGAGGTTATTTCACAATCGACGCAAAAGAGGCAACCCGCGTAGCGGAGCAGGTAAAACCGAAGGTTCTCATCCCCATGCATTTCAAGACAGAGAAATGCGGGTTCCCCATTGCACCGGTTGAAGACTTTGTCAAGGGGAAACCTACTCTGAAACGAGCCGGGACCAGCGAGTGCGCCTTTGACAAAGCCTCACTTCCGCAGAAAATGGAGATTATCGTCTTGGAGCATGCTCTGTGATCTTAGGCTAAGGTTAAGGCGAGGAGGCCGGTTTTGGTTAAGTCAAAAGGTCAAGTGATTTAAAACGAGTCACGTGCCCCTAAGACTAATCTGGCATCCTTACCTTTGCCATTACCGTAATCCAATGTTTTAGTTAATTAAACCCTATGGATAAACCACGATTGAATCTTCTGATCAGTGCAGAAGAGATTGCGTCGATCATCAGAAAATTAGCGGACCAAATTTCCCGCGATTATGAGGGAAAGGAGCTCATCCTGGTCTGTATCCTGAAGGGCGCCTTCATGTTTCTTTCAGACCTGATCCGCCATCTCCGGATTCCAGTGAAGGTCGATTTCGTCAGGCTCGCCAGTTACGGGACCGGCACAAAGAGCTCCGGACTGGTTGAAATCACCAAAGATATTGAAACCCCCATTGCAGGGAAAGACGTGCTTATTATCGAAGATATCGTCGACAGTGGCCGGACCCTTGTCTTTTTGAAAGAACGGTTGTCACTTTCAAACCCTCGCTCTGTAAAGATTTGTGCCTTGCTGGATAAAAAGGCTCGTCGAGAAGTTGAAATTGATGCGGATTATCTCGGAAAAGAGATCGAAAATGTCTTTATTGTGGGCTACGGAATTGACTTCAATGAAGACTACCGCAACCTTCCTGAGATCTATTATGTCCCATCTTTCGAACAGGAAAAGGGTAAAGATTGAATTGTCGTCACTTTTTAACATGTTAAGATCCACAATCCCCGGACTCCGTCGGGGCAGGCACCATCCGCCATCCAACCCTGGATGGATCATCCTTCTCTGCATCCTTTCACTTTCTATTCATGGTCCAGCTTTATCCCAGCCCAAGCCTTCTGCCGCTGAAGATTCACGTCTCTTCAAAGAAGGTGAAACCCTTTTTGAAAAAGGAGAGGTTGAAAAAGCCCTGTGGCGATTCAAACAGGTGATCACCGACCATCCCAGGAGTCCACTCCTGAATGAAGCCAGATTCAAGATGGTCGTCTGCTATACCCAGTTAAAAAGACATAAAGAAGCCCTCCGTGTCCTGAACGATCTTCTCTCCACTTCTCTTGCCCCTCCCAGAATGATTCAGGTCTTTACCCTCCTCGGGGACAACTACCTCGAATTTAAAGATCGTTCGAATGCCTTATTATGGTACGGAAAAGGCCTTCTGGTATCGGGACAACCCCACGATGAACTTAAAAGGAAGGTCAGAGCCATCATTGATACATTGGATACAGAAGAGGAATTAAATCAGATTGAGTTGACTTACCGGGGGGCTTATGCTGGAGGGTATGCGAAGTTGAGATTAGCTCAGTTGGCAAAGAGATTAGGATATGACTCCATTGCCAGAAGAATGTTAAACGAGCTTGAAAAAGAATATCCTAAGATGGACTACATCGTCCAGGCAAAAGAAGTTTCTGAATCCATATCTGTTCCTCCCAAATCGAAATATTCAGTCGGCGTTATCCTCCCTTTGAGCGGACCCTATAAACCCTTCGGTGAGAAGGCTCTCGAAGGAATTCGTCTGGCTTTAAAAGATAAAGAATCACGGGAGAAGCTCCCGCTTGTTTCTCTGGTGATTCGTGATTCGAGAGGAAACCCACTGGAGGCTGAAAAAGCGGTTGAGGATCTGGTGAAAACAGAGAAGGTGATTGCCATCATCGGCCCTCTTCTCAGTATGACTGTTGACCGTGCCTCGAGAAAAGCTCAACAGCTCAAGGTACCTCTCATCAGCCTTGCTCAGAAGGAATCCGCATCCTTAAAAGGGGAATTCGTCTTTCAGAATTCACTTACACCGATGGAACAGGTTCAGAGGCTGGTTGCTTTTTCTTTAAAAGAACTGGAACTCCGAACCTATGCTGTTTTTTATTCCAGCTCGCCCTACGGGCTTCATTTCAAAAACATCTTCAATCAGGAAATTGCCAGGATGGGTGGTAAGGTTTTAGGCACTGTCGTCTACCAGGAAGAACAGACCGATTTTCGACAGGAGATCAAAGGTTTTTTTAGGGTAGAGGATATTCATAAACAGGAGGGAACAAAGAAAAAAGAAGAGGAATTTAAACAAGGGCTTTCCGTAGATGGACTTTTCATTCCGGACACCCATGATCGCGTAGGTACAATCCTCTCACAGATGGCTTATTTCGATATCAAAGGGACAACCTTCCTTGGAACGAATGCATGGAATGGCCCTGGGCTCTTTTCTACAGGGGGAAAATCAGCAGAAGGAGCTACTTTTGTGGATGCCTTTTTAAAAGACGACCTGCGGGTGAAGAATTTTGTTGATGAATTCCAAAAAGAGTATAAACGTCCACCAGAAACACTTGAGGCTATCTGTTACGACGGAACAAAATATTTAAAAGAGATCCTCCAATCAAAATCTCCTTCTTCCCCTTCTGAATTGAAGGAAGAACTTCGGAAGTTCCATCCGTTTCAAGGGGTATCAGGTTTAAAAGGATTTAAAGAAGACGGGAAGGCCATTCGAACTCTTTCCATCCTGCGAGTCAAAAACGGCCAGATCGAACTGTTTTCGAAATAAATCAGGATTCAAGGAGTCTAGGGTACAAGGGTTCAAGTGAAATGCTACTAAAATACCTTGAACCCTCGAATCCTTGAACCCTCGACCCCTTTTATTTCAATATGGAACCCCTCCATCCATGGGAAGTCAGTGTAGAAGAGGCCATCCGACTCCAGAATCATTTAAGGTCCCGTCTCATCCTGAAAAACACCTTTTCAAACCTAAAGACCATCGGTGGGGCTGATGTTGCCTATTCAAAAGATGGGAGACACCTCTTTGGAGCAATAGCTGTTCTCTCCTATCCTGAAATGAACCCCATCGATGTGGCTACAGCCCATGGGAAGATTTCATTTCCATATATTCCGGGCCTCTTCAGCTTTCGGGAAGGTCCAGTCCTTGTTGAAGCCTATCAGCAGTTAAGGGTGAAGCCAGAACTATTGATCTTCGAGGGTCATGGCATAGCCCACCCGAGAGGATTTGGACTTGCGTCTCATATGGGTCTCTGGTTCGATCTCCCGTCAATCGGATGTGCCAGAACACCACTTCTGAGCGAGTATGATTCTCCTGATACTTCAAAGGGGAGTTTTACACCGATCTATGTTGAAGGGAGAAGAGTGGGAGGTACACTTAGAACCAAACGAGGAGTGAAACCCGTCTTCGTCTCGCCCGGCCACCGAATCGATCTCGTGAGCAGCATCCGGATCATTCTCACCACTTGTCCTAAATATCGAATCCCAGAACCTTTACGAAAAGCCCATTACCTCTCTATAAAAATGATTCACAAAAATAATTGACATATTTTACAGTTGTGATAGTTTTAAACTTTATTAAAATTTCTTCGGACTTTCCGATTGAAAAGGATATCCTGATTGAAATACCGAATTGAATATTCTCCTGACACGGAAGACCATTTTCGCGTTTTAACAACACACCAGCAAGTGACGGTTCTGGACACAGTGGAAAAACAACTCCAATATCAACCGACTATCGAAACGAGAAATAGAAAACCCATGCGCCCTAACCCAATTGCTCCATGGGAGTTGCGAATTGGTAATCTGCGTGTTTATTATGATATTGAAGATGATCCAGAGTATGTTGTTTATATTCGGGCCATTGGAATCAAAGAAAGGAATAATGTTAAAATTGGGAAAGAGGTGATAAAGTTATGAAAACCGTTGAATTTGCTAAAGCCACTCTACCGCTGTCCGATTACACAAAAAAGGTTAAAAAGGAACCGTTTATCATTACAAAAGAAGGGAAACCTGTAGCAGCTTTGGTAAGCATCACAAATGCTGATATTGAAACCGTTTCTTTGAGCAATCATCCAAAGTTTATCGCCCTGATCGAGCGGTCACGTGCAAGGCAAAAAGCCGAGGGAGGAATTTCCACGGAAGAAATGCGCCGCCGGCTTGAAAAAACCTAATTACTCATACCTTTCCAGATACTTTTCCAGACGGTTCATTCCCTCTATGATGTTCTCCATGGAGTTGGCATAACAGAACCTAAGGTATCCCTCCGCATTTGAGCCGAAATCGATTCCTGGCGCTACACCCACCTTGGCCTCCTGAAGAATGTCAAAGGCAAGTTTATAGGAATTTTTTGAAAACCGTTTGGCATTGGCAAGGATATAGAATGCTCCTGTAGGTTCTACGGTGATGCCAAATCCAAGTTCTTTCAGTCGCTGGATGAGATAGCGGCGCCTCTGATCATAAGTCTCCACCATCTTCCAAATATCCTGTTCAGCTTCCTTCAGCCCAGAGAGCGCTCCCCACTGTGCAAAAGAACTGGCTGAGATAAAAAGGTTCTGTTGTATCTTCTGCATGGGACGGATGAACTCTTTGGGTGCGACCAAATAACCTAATCTCCAACCTGTCATCGCATAGAGTTTTGAAAAACCATTGATGACAAAGGCTCTCTCGGTAAACTCAAGAATAGAATGAGCTTTCCCTTCATAGACCAGCCCATGGTAGATCTCGTCAGAGATGATATAAGGAGAGAGTTGGGCAATTTTCTTCATCCGCTCGGCTGACATGATATTTCCGGTGGGATTTGCAGGAGAATTGATCATGATTCCTTTGACTTTTGGACCCAATTTCTCCTCGATCATTTCAGGGAGATACTGAAATCCTTCCCTCTCAAATACCTCCACAAAAACCGGCACCCCGTCCACAAACCGGATGATATTGGGGTAGCATGGATAATAAGGATTCGAGAGAATAACCTCGTCGCCGAAATCCAGTAAAGCCGAAAAGAGAAGGAGTAGCGCCGGAGAGGTTCCTGAAGCCACCAGAATCTGTTCGGGTGAGATGTTGGCCCGATACTTCTTCCAGTAATCCTCGGCAATAGCCTCCCTTAACTCGATGAGTCCCATGCTATGGGTATAATGCGTTTTTCCATCGCAGATCGCACGATATCCTGCCTCATTAATACATTCCGGAGTATCGAAGTCCGGCTCACCCACCTCAAGATGGATGATATGCTCCCCATCTCGCTCTAATTCCTGAGCCCTCTCTAAAACATCCATCACTATAAAAGGAGGAATCTCTGTTGCCTTCTTGGATATCATGTCGCCCTCCCCCTCACCCCTACCCTCTCCCACGAGGGGAGAGGGAGAGAGTAGGGTTCCTTCCCCGGTTTTGTTTTGGGTTTTGGTAACTGGTATTTATTGGGGATTTGGAATTTGGGATTTGGTGCTTATCTGGACACCATCTCCTCTCTTCACTTTCAGCATCTTCTGTGCATTTCCTTCTCTGACCGATATTTCTAAATAACCCCCGCTCCCGAAGAGAGCGATCGGGACATTTTTATTTCCTTCGTAATACCCTCTTTTTAAACTCTGTATCATCTTCTTTCCTGCACTGATCAGAAACGGCCGATCTTTGATGAAGCGAATGAACTCTTCCTTTTCAATATTGCTGATGAGATTTCCGAAATGATCAATATGAATGACCCTTCCGGTCAATCGATTGCCTCTTATTTCGGGCTGGCCAACATCGAGCCTTTCGCAATCCCCCGCCTTCTTTCCAAAGGCTGGAGGTGCGATCCCCAGGGAGAGATGCCCTGCTACGGGAGCAAAGATGTCCCTGCCATGAAAAGTGGCGCTGATTTCTGGAAGGAAATACTTCTTATCGGTGAGAACAACAATTCGTTCGATTCCATCCTTTTTAGCTGCCGGTTCGAGAAGGCCGTTGTCAGGCCCGATAAAGAAATAATTTTTCGTAACAATAAGGATGGACTTCCTCGCCCTGCCGACCTCCGGATCCACCACGGCCAGATGGACGGTCCCTTCGGGAAAATAAGAGAAGGCATTGGCAAGGAGAAAAGCCCCTCCCACGATATCCTGCGGTTCAACCTGGTGTGTGATGTCAACCACTTTGCAGCGGGGATTGATCCTCAAGATCACTCCCTTCATGGAAGCGACATAATGATCCTTTGTCCCGAAATCGGTAAGCAGTGTAATGATAGGGTGTTTCAACATTACGTTCCTTCCCTCCCTCCTCCCTCTCCCGGCTGAGACTGTGTCGTAATTACTAATTTGTCACCCTGAATTTATTTCAGGGTCTCGTAAGTTCTTGAAATTGCTAGATGCTGAACCAAGTTCAGCATGACATTTTTTCTATTTCCCCGCATTACGACACACCCTCGCTGGGGAGAGGGGAAAGGTGAGGGGGAATTTCAAAAGAAGGAATTCTTGGATTTAAGCATTTTTTTTAAATTCTTTTCAAAAGGTTTTCTCAGAACTCCCTTTTCTGTGATGATACCCTCAATCAGTGAATGGGGCGTAACATCAAAGGCAGGATTGAATGCATTGACCCCTGACGGAGCGATCCGTCTGCCGCCGATATGGGTCACCTCTTCCTTTGGCCTTTCCTCAATGGGAATCTCTTTACCGGAGGCGATAGCGAAATCAATCGTTGAAGTTGGCGCAGCCACATAGAATGGAACATGATGCCATCTCGAAAGAACGGCAACGCCGTAAGTCCCGATCTTATTGGCCGTATCTCCGTTCCGGGCGATCCTGTCCGCTCCGACGATGACGAGGTTGATCTTGCCCTGCGCCATTAAAACCCCTGCCATGCTATCCGTAATCAACGTCGCCGGAATCTTCTCCTGGGCCAGCTCCCAGGCCGTCAGCCTGCAGCCCTGGAGCATGGGCCTGGTCTCATCTACAAAAACATGGAACCGCTTTCCTTCGTCCCGTGCCGCATAGATCACGCCCAGGGCGGTCCCATACCCGGCCGTGGCCAGGGCTCCTGCATTACAATGGGTGAGGATTCTTGCTCCGTTCCTAATGAGCCTCTTCCCATGTTCCCCTATTTTCTTGTTTACCTCGATATCCTCTTTATGAATAAGCAAAGCTTCATCCACCAGTCGCATCCTGGTCTGCTCAACCCCATATGTATTCACTTGTTCTAAAATTCTTCTCATCCTGTTGATGGCCCAGAAGAGGTTGACTGCGGTCGGTCGGGTTTGGCCCATCTGGGTAAAGACGTTTTCTATTTCCTTCCGGAATAACTCTTGACGATGAGTCCGTATCTTTTGAGCGGCCAGTGCAATCCCCATGGCCGCCGCGACACCGATGGCCGGTGCGCCTCTTATTGCCATAGTCCGGATAGCCTTAGCGACCGATAAAGCATCCTTGCATTCAAGATACCGGACTTGACCAGGGAGCTTTCTCTGGTCGAGAATCCTCACACCATCATCTTTCCATTCAATCGTTTTGAATTTCATAAAATACAGGGACCGAGGGTTCCAGGGGGCAAGGGTTCCAGGGCAAATGTTACTTGAACCCTCGAACCCTTGACTCCTTGAATCCTTTTTTCTATCCTTTCAGTTTCTTGCGGAGCAACTCATTCACTAATTTGGGGTTGGCTTTGCCTTTGGTCCCCTTCATCACTTCGCCTACGAGGAAACCAAAGACCTTTTCCTTCCCACTCCGGTAATCTTCGACCAGTTTTGGGTTGGATTGAAGCACTTTATCAATCACTCCGTCGATCTCTCCCGTATCGAGTATCTGGACCCATCCCTTCTCCTTGACGATCGTGGCAGGCCAGTCTCCGGTGCGGTACATCTCTTCAAACACCTCTTTTGCGATCTTCCCGCTGATCGTCCCTTCTTTCATCATATTGAGCATTTCAGCCAGATGTTTTGGGGTGACAAGACAGTGTTCGATTTCCTTTTCATCCCGCTTCATCTCCCTGAGGAGGTCCCCCATCAACCAGTTGCTTACGGTTTTGGGCTCAGGATACAGGCGAACGCAATCCTCAAAATAGTTTGCCATGGCTTTTGTGGAGGTCAGGATCTCAGCATCGTATTCGGGAATCTTATAGTCCTGGATAAACCTCTCCCTCTTCTGGTCAGGCAGTTCAGGGAGACCTTTTCTTATCTCTTCAATCCATTGATCATCTACTTTCAGGGGAACGAGGTCCGGGTCGGGGAAATACCGGTAGTCGTGAGCCTCCTCTTTCCCTCTCATGGATACGGTGATATTCTGATCCGTGTCCCAGAGTCTTGTCTCCTGAACAACTTCCTCCCCTTCTTTCAACACTTCAATCTGACGTTTGATCTCATATTCCAGTGCTTTCTCAACGTGGCGGAAGGAATTCATATTCTTCAACTCTGTCCTTGTCCCGAATTTAGTCTGTCCTACAGGCCGGACCGAGACATTGGCATCGCACCGGAAAGTCCCCTTCTCCATGTCACCCGTGCAAACCTCAAGATACTGGAGAATGGTCCGAAGCCTCCTCAAATACTCTCCTGCTTCCTGTGGCGAACGGATATCAGGTCCGCTCACAATCTCAACAAGCGGGACACCGGTGCGATTGAAATCGACATAACTGAAAGGCGCTTTTTCAGGCGTTTCCCCATGCTTTAACTTACCGGCATCTTCTTCCATATGGATCCGGATCAGACCGATCCGTCTCTTTTCACCTTTAACGGTAAGATCAACAAAACCATGTTCCGCCAGTGGATATTCGTACATAGAGATTTGATAACCTTTTGGAAGGTCGGGATAGAAATAATTCTTCCGTGCGAAAAGGCTATAGGGTGCAATCCGACAGTTTGTGGCCAGGCCTAATTTAATGGCAAATTCCACAGCTTTCCGGTTGATGACCGGAAGAGAACCGGGTTGTCCAGTGCAAACCGGACAGGTTTGGGCATTGGGTTCTTCCCCAAACGCAGTAGAGCATCCACAAAAGATTTTTGATTTGGTCAGGAGCTGCGCATGAACTTCCAGGCCGATAACGGGTTCGTATTCCACAATCTTCTCCAATCGTTAAATTTTCAACTTAAATTATAACAAAGGCCTGTCCTTGTCAAATTGAGAGCTTTGAAAAACTTCTTTTCGCTCTCTGATTGCACAGATTTCAAAAAAATGATTCCACAGATTTTTCTTCATCAATGCATTTCTAATCTGTGTAATCGGTTCCTAATCGGTGTAATCAGAGATTTCTGGGTTTTCTGGAAATCTCAAATTTCAGAATTGACAAAAATAGTGGATTCCTTTACGTTAACCCCTGATGTTTAAGAACATATCCATCCCGATTTCTTACTCATTGATTCAGAGAGGAAAAACCTATCTACTTCTTCATAATGATTACAAAGATACCCTCCTCCAACAGGGAATCGAAGAGATTAATACATTTCTTACGAGAAACGCTCAGGAAATTCGCTATCTGGATGGAAGAACGCCCCATCCCTCCATCCCAATTGGGGATGATAAAAGGATCATTCTTCGGAAGTATTCCCACGGGGGGCTTTTAAGGTTTCTTAATCGAGATCTTTTTCTGTCTGGGGCAAGATCCTTTCAAGAGCTCGATCTAACCGAAGAAGTTCGATCCTCAGGTATTCCTACACTCCAGCCCATCGGAGCAATTCATCAAGTTGTTTTTTGGCCATTCTATCGGGCCTATTTCCTTTCCCTCGAGATTTCTAATGCCAAAGACCTGATCCATTATTTTATGGAAAATAGGTCTACCTATTCCCATGAAAGTCTTCTGCATAAGCGAAAAACGATAAAAGTAGTGGGGCTTCTCATAAGACAATTTCATCAGGCAGGCTTTTACCATAATGATCTCCAGCTTAAAAACCTCCTTGTTGTTGAGGACCGGGTGCTGATCATCGATTTTGACCGGTCCTATCGTAAGCCAAAACTTTCTCGCCGGGAACGGATAAGGAACCTCCTTCGGCTCAACCGATCCGTAGAGAAATCGAAACGGTCTGGCCTGCCCATCACCAGGACAGATCGCTTACGTTTTATGAAGGCTTATGCCGGAGAAGACCTGAAAATTCTGAAAAAAATACAGAAGGCCCTATGGATTCACTCCGCAGGTCTATTTTTTCATCGAATTGGGTGGGCGATAGGAAAAATAGTTCGGAGTTAGGAGTTGAGAGTTCGGAGTAAATGGGATTTTGTTTTCTTCTTGACTACGAACACCGAACTCCGAACTCAAAACTGTTTTAGAAAGTCTCGGATGGGTTGGATAACATGTTTAGTTTGATAGGAGTAGAAGTGGTCTGCTCCCTCGATGATCGCCAATGATTTTGGTTCCTGCAGCTGTTCATACCACTCTTTCAGAAGAGAGGATGGGCAAAAAGCGTCCCGGTCTCCCACAATAATCAGTTTCTTCTTTCTACAGCTTTTAAAAAAATCAAAATCCAACATCTCCAGGGGAGGAGAAACCGCCACCACTCCTGTTACGCTCTCATCTTCAACGGCAACAGGTAGTCCAACCCAAGCCCCAAAGGAGTAACCGAGGAGCAGGATCGGAACACCCGAATGACTTAGTTTTGAACCGAGATATCCGACGGCAGAACGAACATCTTCCTTCTCTCCAACTCCTTCACTGTAAAATCCTCCGCTTTCTCCGACCCCCCTGAAGTTGAAGCGAAGCGCGGCAAACCCTTCCTCCCAGGCTACTCCAAGAGCTTTATTGATAATATGGTTATGCATCTCCCCGCCGTACTGAGGGTGAGGATGACAGAGGACAAGGCCCCCTTTAACAGGAAGGGCCTCTTGAATACTCAGGAGGCCCTCCAGTTGAATCCCTCCAGACTTAATAAAAATCTTCTCTTCCTTCATATCTACTGTAAGTTACACATCTTCTCCTTTTGTCTTCTTTTTTGGTTTCTGCTTATCGGATTCAATCTGGGAGTCTATTTTTTCTCCGACCCACTCCAAAACACTTCTTAAAATCTCTAAAAACCTTACCTCAAACCGTGTGACATCTTCCTTCTCGATCCTCTCATTAAGGTCTTTCAGCCATTCATCCACTTTCGATTTCAACTGTTTCATTAATTGAGAATAATGTGACTCCTGTTCACTTCTTCCCTCCCCTGTATTCTTCTGAGCCCATGCGATTCCTGAACAAACTCCTTCTGTTTTTACGCATCCCGTCTGTTCCAACACAAATGACGGGTTTAAAACCAACCCAAATAGAATGATGAAAAGAACCGGTGAAAGATAAAGGATTTTCTTTCTCATAACGGCCCCTCTTTCAATAAATTTTACATGGCGACTACGTCACCCGCCAAAGATGAAAATATTACTAAGTCCCCTCCCCCTCACCTCCATCCTCTCCCACCAGGGGAGAGGAGATATTCTCAAGGTACGTATAAAGGCGGATGGTGGGCGATGCGGGAGTTGAACCCACGGCCTTTGGTTCCGGAGACCAACGCTCTATCCATCTGAGCTAATCGCCCTTTTGTAAGGTTATCGCATATTTACAACTTTATCAAAATCCGGAGTTTTAGCCTCTGTTGTGAAAATCGTTGTGACTCGATCCAGCACTTTGACGGTATTTTTCATGTGTTCCGGTGTCGGATGTGAATATCTCATGGTCATCTTGATATCTTTGTGACCCATCAGCTCTTTAATCGTTCTCAGGTCTACCCCTGCCATTCCAAGGCGTGATCCGAAGGTATGGCGTAACCCATGAAACGTGAAATTCTCAATCTTTGCGTTCTTTAAAGCTGTCCACCATCCGGTTTTAACGTCCCCGTATGGCTCTTCTTTTTCGGAAAAAACATACTCACTTTTAGAAACCTTTTTAGCACCTTCAAGGGTATCTGTCAATTTCTTATTCATGGGAATCTTCCTAATCTCTCCGTTCTTTGTCTTCTCAACCAGGACATAGCCAGTCTTAACTTGCAAGTTGCATAAAGGGACATGGGTAAACCGCTCTCCAACGCTTCGAATGGCGGTTAATTGGATATCTTAAGGGAATCGCTGGACTTCACCAAAGGTGAATTCCAGTATGGGTTAGAAACGTGAGTGCCCATTGGTCTGAAGGTTCGCCTCGAAGCGTTTCCGAACGGTTCACCCATGTCCCTTTGGTTCAATTTTTTGCACCCATTAAAAGGCACCTTGTCAAGAGAAAAAGTTATCCTGTAACGAGGTAACAGCATTTTTAACTACCTCGAATCGAGAAAGACATGTTATCTGGACAAGCCCCGAGGTTGCCATCTGCACCAT
>Ga0194111_10000073_pt1 | contig 118914 bp, 106 predicted proteins | sample TA2KigC300mmetaG_FD_146194 | JGI IMG/M metagenome (GOLD analysis project Ga0194111, IMG submission 146194) | Freshwater microbial communities from Lake Tanganyika, Tanzania - TA2015033 Kigoma Deep Cast 300m | ecosystem: Environmental > Aquatic > Freshwater > Lake | place: Tanzania: Lake...
CACCTGAACTTTGGTCAAATATCCCATGGAAAGTGCCTCCTCTCAAGAATGTTGAAAGGAGGATATCGTAGTTATATGGCTATGTCAAGCTTTTTTTAATTGTTTCATAATTTTTTCACACCTTCTCCCCCTTGAAGGGGGAGGAGTTATGCGAAGTATGTGATGGTCACCCTCTCCTTCAGAGGAAGGGGTGGTTCCACAATTATTCCCTCCCCTTCGAGACTGTGTTGTAATGTCTTTGCGAGGGAGTGAAACGACCGAAGCAATCTCATAATGTATTGATAATCCTGAGATTGCCACGCTCCCTCTGGTCGCTCGCAATGACGAAAAGGGGGTTGCGACACAGCCCATTCAGGGGTAGGGTGGGGGTGGGTATATTTATCTTTCACGCAGTTTTTTAGCAATCTCCTTCTCCCTGGCGGCAAGATGCTGCTCTCCCAACTTCTCATAGGCTTCTGCGAGCCCCTGGTGGACCTCCGGGTTGAAAGGGTTGATCTGGATTGATTCAAGAAACGCCTCTTTGGCTTTCTTAAAATCTTTAAGTTTTAAATGAATCTTTCCTAAGTTCGTGTAAGCCGTGGGATGGTCCGGGTAAATCTCCCTGGCTCGATTTAATAATGGAAGGGCCTCCTCATCCTTATGGGTTTGGATAAGGGCAGAGGAGAGTTTGTTTAAGATGGAGATGGAATCAGGGACCTCCGAAAGCGCCCTGCGATATTCTAAGACCGCAGCGCCCATTCTACCCCTTTCTTTGAGCTTATCTCCGAGGTGAGCCCGGTTTCTCGCTACATGCGATTTGATCTCATCCATGTCGAGCCGTTCTTCGTCCGCCCTACCTTCCTTGATCTTATGACGCCGCACATGGGTTCCGCCCCTCTCCTTCAATTCCTTGGAGGCCAAAAATTCTTTCCAGCTTCTCTCAAACTCATCAAAGGTCGATCCGAGAATCTCTCTGATCGATTCGCCCGCTCCTCGTTTGCGCTGGGTTGCCATATGGTTCATGATCCCCTGAAGCCCCTTGTACTCGGCTTTGGCAATGATAAATTCGATGGCAGAGGCTGCCTGTGCATATGCCAACTGGACTTCCTCTGGCGTTTCGAGTCTGACAACAGAGGGTTCCATCTTATCAAACGGGATGAGCTTTCTCTCTGCCATAGCCCTGGAGAGTAAACTCTGATAGGGAGAGGAAAGATAGGAAGGACCTTCCCGCCATCGGGTCTCCTCATATTTTGCCAGCCCTTCATGAAACCAGATAGGAGCCTTATTGGCCGTCATCCTCACGATAAGGTAGTGGACATACTCGTGGCTGATGGCATCGAGCCAACGATAACCATAGACCAGGGCTCCTGGTGAAAGGAGCATCAGTTTATTAAATTTGGTAATGCCCACGGCTCCAATCTCTATATCTCTTGCCTGAAGGGATGAGGCATAGTAGAAGGCCCTGGCATTGGGAAAGATCTCCACCCGAATCTTCTCCTTTGGCCGAAAGCCGTAAGCTCTCGCCAGAACTTCATAGGTATTTTCCAAAGCCTCTTTGAGATAATCGGCCAGGAATCCGTCCTGCTTCTCGTCAAGAGAGATGATAAAATGGGGACTCTCATACTTCTTTAAAGGAGTGATGGCTCCGATTGTCTCTTCAACAAAAAGGGAGAACCCTTTTCTCTTTTCATCATCCCCTCCTGCCGCTATCGCAGACCTGATCAACCTCTGCGCCTCCTGATACTCACCCCTGTGAAAGGCAATATGAGATGCCAGTTCCAGAAGCTGCGGATTTTTAGGTTCCTTCAGCAACTGGCCTTTCATCTCCGACCATGCCTCTTCAATATCCCAGCTCTCCAGCTTGGCCTCCAGAGACTGAATTTCCTCCGGTGAAATGGCTTGCGAGATGCAAGGAAAGAAGATGAAGAAAGATATAATGATGATCGCCAATCTTTTCATTCCGCCAGACCCCTAAAATATTTTTCCACCTCTCTTCGATAGGAAGAAGGAACCCCTTCTTTCAAGGATTCGATCACCTTCTCTCTGAAGATCTTTGGAACTCGATAAGCATCTTTTGAGGGCGGTTCAAACTCCTCACGGTCAATTCCAGTGAGGCCTTTTTCTTTGGGCCGTTTGACCTCTGGTTGAGGGAGAGTGGGCTGGGGAATCCACGGGCCGTAATACCAGCCCGGTCTGGGATCATACACCAGCGGGTAACCCCAGCGAAGCGCCTGCATTCGCATAGCCATCTGTTGGGCCATCTGTTGCATGGCCTGCTGAGATTTGGATAGCCTTCGAATGGCTTCCTGTTCCGGAGGCAGGGCGCCCGGGGCATCCTCATTCCGAAGCTTCTTCGACGCATCCCCCATGGACTCCCCTGCCTCTTTGATGTCGTTAAGAATTTCAGTATCCATTCCAGGAAAGAGTTGAGCGAGCATTTCCAGTTTTTCACTGATCGCCTTTGTCCGCTCTTTAAGCTTCTCCTGTCTCGAAGAGAGGTCAGGAAACCTTGCCTTAGTCTCTGAGGTCATCGCTTCCTTCAGGTCAGGATTTAAATCCTCTCCAATCTCTTTCATCTCCCTGATCAGTTTTTGGGCAGCCTCATTCTCAGAAAGCTCCCTCTCCAGTTCCTTCGCTAGATGAGAAAATCTTTCCAATCTGTCCTTTCCGAGAAGGCTTTCCAATTCTTCGATCGAATCCGCCTGTTCATGGGGAAGAAGGGATTTAAGGATCTCAAGGATTTCTTTCAACCGAGAGCGAGATTGAGAGATTCTCTTTTCTGTCTCTTCTTCGGCTCTTCTCCTCAATTCTTTGTCGATCTTCTCTGTCTCAGCGAGGATCTCCCTCTGCTCAGCCAATATTCTATCCAGTTCGCCGGTCTGACGATTCATCTCGCCCTGAAACCGATCAAAGGTGTTCATACCGGACTGGGATGATGCTCTTCCCATGGCAGCCATCATCTCGGCAAGAGTCTGAAGAAGTCTCTGGGCTGCCTCTAATGCTCCAGCGATATCTCCTGCAGCAAGCTTTCTCTGAAGTTCTTCCAGATCTTTGAACAGGTTCGGAAGGTCCAGGCCCTGAAGGTCTTGGCTGTTCATGAAGTCGTCAGGAAGTCCGGCTGAAAGTTTGCCAAGAGCATCCATGACCGAACGGAGAAGCTCCTCAATCTTCTTAAGCTCTCTCATGGCCGCTTCCAGGCCTTCCTGGGTGAAGCGTTCCTTCAGGTCATGGAGTTGATCGATGAGGCGACTCTGCCGGTTTCTGATCTCTCTGGTGAGGGCTTCCAATTCTTTCATCCTCGCCCTCTTCGCCATCTCTTCAGCCAGAAGGGCAAGTCTCTCCATCTCCTGTGTTACCCTCTCTTTTGGCTCACTGGAAATCCTCTCTCTGAGGGAAGTCAGGTTTTTCTTAAGAGCCTCGAGATCAAAACGCTCCGGCCTTTCTCTCATCTGGTCGAGATTTTGATCGACCTGTTTCAGAATTTCGTCCATTCCCTTTCTTAAACTGTCCTGGTCTCTTGTCTCTTCCAACTGATCCGCTAAGAGATCCAAAAGACGATTCGCAATCTCCTCCATCTCCTCACCCTCTTTTGCGGTCTGGGCTCTCTCATCCCTGACCGATAGGGTAAAGGCACGGGAGTATCCCAACTTGGGGCCCGAGATGGAATCGTTGTCAGAAACCTCAATACGATAGAGCACTCTATCTCCAGGGGTGAGAGAGAGGCTGGACAGATCCCATTTGAATGTCTCAGGACCGAAGAAACGATTGCTCAATGAACCCTTCAAGTTGATAAAACGTTCAACGCCCCCCACCTGATATCCCAACCGGATGGTCGTAATCCCAAAATCGTCCCTCACGGTATATTGGATCGGGATCACCTCATTGCCTGTAATCTCCAGATCCTGTGACGGGCTGATGATCTCTGCCTCCGGATAATGATCGGGGATGAGGCGCACCTGATAATGAACAGGATTGGGATTGTCGAAACCGAAATGGTCCTTCACCTTGATGGAGTAGGTGCCGGGATAAAAAACAAGAAGGCTTCCCAAAAGGCGCTCCCCTTTGATCTGAAGGGGCATCTCACTATCTCTATTCAGTATCAGTTTTCCTTCAATGACCCCTTTGGTTGTCTTTGCTTCAAGGTTGACGACCGTTCCTTTCAGGGCTTCAATATGTCCTTCCTCTTTTATCTCCTTAGGAAGGCCTGTGTAATCAGGTGGAGTCAGAGTGAGTCTCACCTTCTCTATTTCCGGCGGGTCCACCACCTGAATCTTGTATATAGAGGAGGCGCCCCGATTGGAATAGGCCTGGTACTGAAAGGAGAATTGGGTTGATGCAATCCGATAGGAATACCGTCCATTCCCTTCCGGTTCCATGGATTGGTGTATAGGCTGGCGGCCTTCAGGCAAGATGGAAACCATCAGTTTGTCTGGAATCGTCCCTGTGGCTGTGGCTTTTATTTCGATAGATGTGCCGCGTGACACAATGGATCCCCGGGGTTCGATGGAGATGAAGGTCTCTCTCACGGGAAGCGTTGATAGGGGATGGGCAAAAAGCTGGAGGGAGCGATCCAGGAACTGGGGATCAAAAAAGAGGACTACGGCGAAGGTAATGATAAGGGGGATCAGTAATCTGAGGTGCCTGAGCGCCCCTTTCAGGCTCACCACCTGATCAGGCTGAATCTGGTGAACCTCTTCTCTGGTTTTCTTCAGCTGAGCTTTGATTAATCCTTCTGAAATCTGACCAGGCGCCCGACCTCTCTCCATCTCATCGTAAAGGAGAAGAGAATTGATCACATCGTCCCGCAATTGAGGAAACTGATCCTCCAATCGCCTGGCGACTTGGGCCATTGATGGCTTTGTGAAGATTCTCCATAAACCTAAAGAGAGGAGGACGAGTAATGAGAAGAGGGTCGCCAGAACATAGATGAAGGGAAAGTAGGGGAAAATCTCTTTCAATTTAAAGATGAACAGAGTGCCAAGAAGTACGAGGATCAAACCGGAGGAAAGGAGAAAGAGGAATTCCAGAGTAACGCGAAGCTGGAGGCGTAAGGATATTCTCCGGAGAAATCCGGTCAGGAGGCCATAATCACGGTGAAGACTCTCTTGGGATGTCACCGCCCTCTCCTGGGAAAAATCGTATGTAATTATAACACATCTTTCCCCTTCCGTAAGTTCTAATTGTCTCCCCCTCGCCATTTGATTATAATTGGGATGGATAAGGTTATCATTGATGGGAGATATCAAAAAAGTCCTCCTCACGGGTCTTCCGGGTGTGGGGAAAACCACACTGATCAAAAGACTTGTCGAAGCCCTGAAAGAATTTCATCCCATCGGATTCTATACCGAGGAGATCAGGGAAGAGGGTATAAGAAAGGGATTTGAATGGTTGAGCTTCGACGGAAGAGGAGGGCTTCTCTCTCATAAAAAAATAAAGAGTCCTTACAGGGTGGGGCAATATGGAGTTGATGTCAAAGGCTTTGACGACTTTCTCGATTCGATTCCCTGGACCGATCCTTCAACGAGACTGATCATCATCGATGAGATCGGAAAGATGGAGTGCTTCTCCGATAAATTCAAGAAGATTCTGAAGGAGGTGTTGGATTCCAAAAAAGGATTCATTGCGACGGTTGCGATGAAAGGCAGTGGACTGATTGCCGAGGTGAAAGAGAGAAAAGATATAGATCTCTTCACCATCACACAGAGCAATAGGGACTCACTCTTAGATAAAATTTTAAATGAACTAATGGGTTAGGCCACTGTGAGAATCCTCGCTGCGTCATATTCTTTTCAAACAACTTGACCTTTACCGATCGAAAAGGCTCAGAATTCTGGACAAAATGTAAAAATAGGTTACTCAGAAAATCCACTTCAGAAGAGGATAATATAAGTAATTTCAATGGGTTCAGATAAAAATATCTTGACTCTCCCCATCTATACACCTATAATTTTTTCATCTATAGAATAAGCTTAATAAATAATGTTAGCTTAAGGATGGAGATGTGAAGATTAGAAAAAATAGTTCCAAAATAAAGAAGATTGAGAATTAGATAAAGTATACGAGGAGAAATATTATGAAAACAGTAGAGCAACTAGCAAAGAAAGCGATGGGGCTTAGGCCGACAGAACGAATTCGGTTGGTTGAGACTATTTTATACAGCCTTGACAAACCAGACCCCGAAATTGAAAAGGGCTGGATTGCTGAATCGGAGGCTCGATATAAGGCCTATAAACGAGGAGAGCTTGAGGCAATGGATTGGGAAGAAATCACCAAGAGGTATGAACGTTGAAGGTTCGGTTAATATCCCCTGCTAATCTCGAATTGGATGAGGCTGTGCGGTATTACGACCACCAATTACCCGGGTTGGGATTTCGCTTTTTTCAAGAAATATCGTCAGCGATTGAGCGTATTAAGGCTATGCCAGAAGCGTGGACGAAAGTAGGCGAGCGGACACGGCGTTGCATGCTAAAAGGTTTCCCATACGCTCTTCTTTACGTGATAGAAAAAGAGGAAATTCTAACCACAGCGGTGGCGCATCTTCACAGAGAACCCGAACATTATAAAGATAGAATCATATAAATCTGTTAACAATCTGCGGCACCAGATCGCCGATAAATACGGCCCCCAGTCCCCTGTGTGGTTAGGCCATAACATCGGAAACTCATGAAAACTTCTCAACGAAGGTATCACTTAAAGGGTGAAGAATGAGAAAGCTCCCTCCTGTTCATCCTGGCGAAGTATTGCTCGAAGATTTTATGAAACCTTTAGGCTTGAGTCAATATCGTGTTGCGAAAGACATTGGAGTTCCGACTTTGCGAATCAGTCAGATTGTACGCGGTCGGCGTTCCATTACCGCAGACACGGCCTTAAGGTTAGCTCGATATTTTGGCACCAGTGCATCCGTTTGGCTGCGTATGCAAGCCCGTTATGATCTTGAAATGGCGGAATCCAAAATAGCAAAGCGGATTAATCGTGAGGTTAAGGTTTTCCAGATAACGCAAACTGCGGCATCAAACAGCTAAAGAGTTTGAAAGCGGCCTAATAGATCTATCAGATTGCTTACAACCACCGTCTGCAAATCGTTGAATCCGTGGGAAAAGTCCCCCAAAAGATTTTTTAAATGGGCTGTAGAAAAAAGTGACCTCGCCGGATGTTCTATAATCAATGATTTCATACTTGGCAAGAACCAAATGCATTCCCAAATACATTCGCCCTCATTGGTCAAGGGAGCTATTCTTAAAAACTCATTAATCATTGCGATAAATAGGAGATGATCTATGGAAAAAGACATCGTCGAAGAGTATGGCCATCGGGTGGGATATAGCGATTCCGAGATCGACAAGTTTCGAGAAGGTGGGCATCGAACCAGGCATATTAAGCGTCTTTCTCAGGCAGCCCAGCTATATTCCATAGAAGCACAGGTTGTCAGATCACGTCATTGCAATTCAGGACATGTGGAAGGACAGAAGTTTATTCTCGATGTTGATGGAAATCTCATCACCAAGCTTTGCCCTAAAAAGATGTGCGTCTATCTTGTTTCACAACTTCCCATACCTGTGGCACAGATCAATGAGAGATTAAGTGAGGGGCATGACCCTGGTGATTTCCATTTTATGAGGTACGTAAGATGTCCCGATGTCGGTGTTGAATGTTTAGGATATGGGGAGGTCATGCTTAAGCTACAGGTCATTCCAAGAGTCAAATGAGGGACGTAAAGAGATTGAAATTTAAAATGATGAAATAAGGAGGTACCCATGGGAAAGGTTGTTCACACATCGCGAATCAAGATCGTGAGAGAGAAAGGTCCCACCCGAAGAGCCATGATCGAAGGGTTCAATGAGCCGATCTATTACGGTGTCCACGGAGGGATCAAGCGGTTCTATAAAATAGAGCCGGAAAAGGAACATGCTGCCACGCTTGACCATATTGTGGCCGCCACTGCGGCCTGAATGACAGGAACTCTGGCCAGGTTTCTGGCCGAAAGACAGATTCCCACTCCTGAAGACCGGTATCGAGTAGAAGTAGAAGGGGATATCGAAGATGTAAACAGTGTGCTCAAGATTACTCAGATTCGAGTCAAGTACTATTTGAAAGTGGTTGAGGGAAAAGCGAAGGAGGCAAGAGAAGCCTTCTCTTCATATCTGATGTCCTGCCCTGCAGCGCAGAGCGTGATCGGCTGTATCCAGATCAAAGATGATCTTATCCTCGAAGAGGCGGCTGGATCGTTATGAAAATAGGAAGACCTTCTAACTGGCGGTTTGAATTATGGTCAAAATAGAATCCCCTCATTTTCAGAAAGAAGCCGTGATCGAGAAGCTTCATCAGCATGTGGGAAATCTCTCTGTCAAAATCGGAGAACGGCATCTCTGGAAGGAGGGATCGCTCGAAAGGACTACCGATTATATTGAGTCAATCCTGACCTCCTTTGGGTATCCTGTTCAGCGCCAAACCTATTCGTGTTACGGAAAAAGTGTTTCAAATCTGATCGTCGAAAAGAACGGAACAGAGAAGGAAGTAGTGGTCATCGGTGCCCATTATGATACTGTTCCGGGAACTCCCGGGGCAGATGACAACGCATCTGCAGTGGCTGGTTTGCTTGAGCTGGCAAGGTTACATCGAAATATCCCAACGAGAAAGACACTTTTATTCGTCGCATTTGCCAACGAGGAGCCCCCCTGTTTTGGATTTTCCAACATGGGAAGCATGATTTGTGCAAAGGCTTTAAAAGAGCAGGGAGTTTCTGTCGCTGTGATGGTTTCGCTGGAGATGATCGGGTATTTTCGGCCAGACCAGACTCAGAATTATCCCCTTCCGGGGATGAGCCTTTTTTATCCAAAGACAGCTGACTTCATCGGAGTGGTTGGTAATTTTCATTCATCGAAATATGTCTCTCTCTTCAAAAAAGGAATCAGAAAATATTCGGCCATTGATGCAAGGTCGTTGACTGGCCCGGAATTTTTTGGAGGGATCAACCTTTCGGATAATTCTTCCTTCTGGCGACATGGATTCAGGGCCATCATGGTGACGGATACCTCATTCTTCAGGAATCCCAATTACCACCAGGAAACCGATACCATTGACACCCTCGATTTCGAGAAGATGGCAGAGGTGGTCAAGGGGCTTCACTTTACGCTGATGGAGATGTAGATTAATAGTTGCATAGTCTCATGGTCGGATAGTCACATAGTCTTGTCGTCTTATAGTTATTCAATAAGGAGTCCTTAATTGAAGAGATATGCTCTTCGGAAGAACTCCAGTAACCCCCCTTCCTCCCCCCTTAATTTAAGGGGGGAATAGAGGGGGGTTATATAAGTGGCCATTCCGTCCGTCGCCAGAGTCCCCATGCCAGCCTTCGAGTTGGTAGTGCGGCTCTGGACGGTGGCGCCTCCCTTTGGCAAAGCCTGCCTGCCCCGCCCTTGGTCTATTAATAGTTCGGGACCGGGGCCGGTAGGCAGGGGAACAAAGGATAGATTTATCGTCTATTCTATACAATTTTGGACTGATTAATAACTAACCGACTATCTGACTAATGACTATAAGACTATTATTCAAGAGGACGGTATGATTAAAGAGATTAGACTACCAAAGCCGAAGGAGAAAGGGTCGGTCTCCATTGAAGAGGCCCTTAATAAAAGAAAGTCGGTGAGAGATTATAAGAAGGCTTCGTTGAGTATAGAAGAGGTATCACAACTTCTATGGTCAGGCTCGGGCAAGAATCTCTACCGAAGAACAGCTCCTTCTGCAGGAGCCACCTATCCCCTGGAGATTTATCTGGTTGCGGGGGAAGTGGAAGGGGTTGAACCAGGGGTCTATCATTACTCCATCGCCAGACATAGCTTGGTAAAGATCAAAGAGCAGGATGCCCGGAGAGAGGTGTGCCGGGCGGCCCTGGAGCAGAGGATGATCGAGAGGGCCCCTATTACCATAATCATCGCCGCCGAGTATGGACGCACAACAGCTCATTACGGTCAGAGAGGAATCCGTTATGTCCATATGGAAGTGGGTCATGTGGGGCAGAATGTTTCACTTCAGGCCGTAGCCCTGAATATGGGAACGGTCATGATCGGTGCGTTCGATGATCAGCGAGTAAAGGAGGTTCTCGAAATCGAAGAGGAGCCTCTCTATATCATTCCTGTAGGGAAGATTTAAAAGAAAAAATAAGAGAAATCTACAATTTGTTGGTCTTTAGATTGAATTTTGATTTTTGTTCAAATCAATCATTGGTTTCTCTACGCTTTCGCGTATAAATTCCCCCCATAAAATCCACACTTCCAAAAATTCAAAAATAGGTGTATATTACCTTCGTAAAATAACAATGGAGAGACCCCCAAGCCCAACTGAATAATCCTTTTGTAAATTATGTTAGAAATGTGTCCCTTACCGGGCTATTTTAAAACACAAAAAGGCCTTTTTAAGACATGTATAGGCTTATTTTTTAGGAAAACATAGCAACAACATAGAAAATAATAGTGTGACACCAGAATGATAGAAATACTGACAGCAATTCTCGTTATTTTCACCGGCTTCTATGCTTGGGCCACATTTAGGATTCTCAAAGCTAATGAAAAAGTTGTTGAGCAAATGCGATACCAACAGGAAGCGACCCAACGTCCGTACATTTCCATCTCACCAGTTTTATACCCCGAGAACCCAATTGTCTTCTTGAAGATAAAAAACTCAGGACTTACTGCTGCTCACAACGTACGCTTAAGTTTGGACAGGGATTTCTATCAGTTCGGTGAAAAAAGAGAGGAAAGCAATCTAAAATCATTTAGAGCCTTCACGGAACCAATTGATTCTTTTGTGCCCGGTGGGGAAATGCTTTTTTACCTCGCTCAAAGCTTTGTGATATTTGGAGAAAAGACTGATCCAAGTCTCACACCAAGTTGTTTTACAATCACCGCAGAATACGAATATCACTCTAAAAAAGTAAGGGAAAAAACAATCATCGATTTGCGGCCATATCTTGCGAGTACATTTCCATATGATCCGTTGGTAAATCAGATGATAAAATTAATAGAAACCATTAAAAAGAAATAACCATGTCCTAACCGGTGGGTGAAGAATAAGGGGGAACAGCATTACTGATGGTCCTTAGCTTAGCCAGTCCATTATGTCCCAATCTATACTTCGATTGATTATATGCTGCTTATTGGATAGACAATGATAGAGACATATATCAAAAAGATTGCATCGATCACCAAGCAGGGAGATGCTCGTGAGGAATCTTACTATCCTGCCCTTGCGGGGCTTCTTGAAGAGTTCTCCAATACGGAGAGAAAAAAGAAGGTCCACATCACCGTCCTGCCGAAAAAGACTGAAGCCGGCAATCCGGACTTTCGAGTCTGGGACGGCAAACATGCTCATGTCGGCTATATTGAAGCCAAGCCGCCCAGAGCTAATCTTGATGAAATCGAGACCTCCGACCAATTGAAGCGCTATATTTCCATTTTTCCTAATTTCATCCTAACAAACTTCTATGAGTTCCGGCTTTACCGTAATGGCCAGCGTGTTACCCACGTTTTGCTCGCACGACCGTATATTCCGACAAAACTGAAATTCATTCCTCCTGCTGAGCACACCGTTGAATTCTTGGCCTTGCTGGAAAAGTTCTTTCAGTTCTCGCTACCGACGAAATTCACCGCTGAGAGCCTTGCGAAAGAACTCGCCACCCGAACCCGCTTCCTTAGGGATCAAGTGATCAAAGAGGAATTGCGTGAAACAACCAGTGTACGCGCAAAGAAAATTCTTGGCTTCTTTGAGGCATTCCAGAAACATCTCATTTTCAACCTTAAGCCGGATGAGTTTGCGGACCTCTATGCCCAGACCATAACCTATGGTCTCTTTGCCGCAAGAACCCGCGCCAATGGAGAATTCAATCGAATCTTGGCTTACGATCTTATTCCCAAAACCATCGGTATCTTACGCGACATCTTTCACTTTGTCTCATTTGACCCACCCGAGCAACTCCGTGCGACCGTTGATGATATTGCGGAAGTTCTTGCCGTCGCCGATGTCAGGAGCATCCTCCACCAATACTTCAAGGAAGGCAAGGGAAGCGATCCGATTTTCCATTTCTACGAGACGTTCCTTGCTGAGTACAACCCTCAGGAGCGTGAGCGGCGGGGCGTTTATTACACACCCGAACCTGTTGTTTCTTACATCGTCCGCTCTCTGAACATCATCCTCAAGGAGAGATTCGGACGGCAAGACGGGTTTGCCGCGCAATCCGTTACGGTGCTCGATCCTGCTGGCGGAACGCTCACCTTCCTTGCTGAAGCGGCAAGGCTCGCGGTGGAAGAATTTGTAAGCAAGTATGGTGAAGGCTCAAAGGGAAAATTTATTGAGGATCATATTCTCAAACACTTCTTTGCCTTTGAGTTGATGATGGCCCCATACGCAGCGGGCCACCTGAAGATGGGCTATCTTCTGGATGAACTCGGACATAAGCTGGCAGGTTATGAGCGATTCCAATTCTATTTGACGAATACGCTGGAAATGGAAGAGCTGGTCCAGACATCGCTTCCAGGAATGGCCTCCCTTTCAGAAGAATCCCACCTTGCCAGCAAGGTAAAGAAAGAAAGGCCGATCCTTGTCATTCTCGGCAATCCCCCATACTCCGGGCACTCAGCCAATAAGGGCGATTGGATTAAAGATCAAATCGAAAACTATAAAAAAGTGGATGGGAAACCCCTTGGAGAGAAGAATCCCAAGTGGCTTCAGGATGACTACGTTAAGTTCATCCGGTTCGCTCAATGGAAGATTGACCAAATCGGCGAAGGCGTTCTCGGGTTCATCACGAATCACAGTTATCTTGATAACCCCACATTTAGGGGAATGCGGCAATCCCTGATGAACTCCTTTGATGAAATATACATCCTCGACCTTCACGGTAACTCCCTCAAAAAAGAAAAGGCTCCTGATGGTTCCAAAGACGAGAATGTTTTCGACATTCAACAAGGCGTTGCTATCGCGCTCTTCATGAAGAGAAAAGGGACGCATCTCAAAAGGGTTAAACACGGCGAAATATGGGGACAGCGAAACGATAAATACAAATGGTTATTGAAACACGATCTGAGAATGAAAGGATGGACCGAAATCACACCATCCTCACCTCTCTACCTTTTCGTTCCGAGAGAAGAAAAGTTAAATAAGCGGTTTCAATCCTATCCAAGCATTCCGGAGATTTTTCCTGTGAACAGCGTCGGGATTGTGACTGCAAGAGATCATTTTACGATCCATTGGACTTCTCACCAAGTATGGACAACGGTCTTGAATTTTGTCTCTCTTGACTCTGAGATGGCCCGCCAGGCCTATCGGCTTGGCAGTGATGTTCGAGACTGGAAGGTAAAGTTAGCACAAGAGGACTTGAAGAAAAGTGGTCCGACCAAGGAGAATATTGTTCCCATTCTTTATAGGCCCTTTGATATTCGCTATACGTATTACACGGGCAGGTCAAAAGGTTTTCATTGTATGCCACGTGGAGGAGTCATGCAGCATATGCTGGAAACAAATCTCGGTCTTATCCTCCCTCGCCGAGTCGAAACAGCTATTCCTTGGGGACATGCCTTCGTATCAAAAGGAGTTGTTGAACATGTCGCCGTGTCGTTAAAAACAATTGACTATTGTTTTCCACTGTATCTATATAAAAAATCTGATTCTGGCGGTTCTGGCCGGAGAAGCGGATTCTCTAAATATCAATCAATGTTCGTATTTGAGCCAGCGGCAGCGTACACGATGCGTCACACCAATATCAATTCTAAGATCTTTGCATCATTAGCAAATACTTACAAGAGGCAGCCCGCGCCGGAGGATATTTTCCATTACATCTACGCTCTTCTTTATTCAAACTCCTACCGGAAAAAATATACGGAGTTTCTGAAGACTGATTTTCCCCGAGTCCCATTCACAAAGGACTACAAGCTATTTAAGGTACTTGCCGATAAAGGTGCGGAGCTTGTTGAACTCCATCTGCTCCAATCAAAAAGGCTGGCCAAACCAATTGCCAGGTGCGAAGGCTCGGGAGACCTTCGTGTGGACAAAGTAACTTACGATCAGACAAAGACATGTGTTCATATTAATCCTGAGAAATGGTTCACCGGCATCCTTCCCGACGTCTGGGAATATCACATAGGAGGCTATCGGGTTGCAGAGAAATGGCTCAAGGACCGCAAGGGTAGGCAGCTTTCATCTGAAGAAGTGGTTCACTACGCCAGGGTAGTAACAGCCATTGCAGAGACAATCAGCTTTCAAGAAACTTTAGATGAATTGTTCAAAGAAATCGAAGCAAACCTACTCGAAGTGAAGCTGTGAACAGAACGCATGAATCATAGAAACCAAAAAGTAGAAAGAATTTATGTCTGGAAACCCGATAACGCATATCAATAGAAAATCTCAAATCTTTTACCTCCATCAAGGCAAGACAAAATTAGGTCATCCAAAGTACTTCTTTTCGTTAAAGAAGTTGGGCCCGTTACCTGATACTATGCCTAAAGGGTACGAAGTTTATGAAAATCCTAATGGCCAGGTCTTCCTTCGTAAGAAAAGACCTACCATCATCCGTGACTCTGAAATCAAAGTTGTTTACGAAGGCATGAGGAAATATTCTGCCATAGAGTATTACAGGCTCAATACCCAAAAGAATGCCATCATCGTATATTTGGCAGACCAGGATGCAGATGCAATAAAAAATCTCCTTTCTGGAAGGTACATTCTCAAGTCCGGGAATACCAAGAAGGCGCTGGATTCCATATTGAACTATTCGCCCATGATGAGGTTTGTTCTGACGGAAAAAGAGAAAAGGGTGTTTGTGGCAGAAAGATATTGTTTTTTGGGGTCAATTAACGATTGGATAAATATAGGTGGACCGAACAAGTTGGAGAATCTGGTAAAAAAGTATTTAAAGCATTTAGGAAAAGAGTCCTTCTTTGAGTTAATCTAATCCAGGAATCACAATACTTTGAAGCGCTTCCAATTTTCAGTAAAAACATATTGCAGTTTCGGAAACCTCCAAAGGGTTGATAAATTTTACGCTGTTTGGCAAGCGTTATATTGTTGATGGGAAACTTTTTGGATCGGGCGGTAAATCAGCTTTCATTCGCTCAGTCTGGTTCATCGAAACAGGAGAGGATATTCCGCGGTTGGTGACTGCCTATCCTTTGCAAAGGAGGACAGGATGATTAAAGAACTGGATAGTGTTGTGCTGAATGCCGACCTACCGGAGTATGGTTTGGAACGCGGCGATATCGGTACGGTTGTACTAATCCATGGTGACGGAAAGGGATATGAGGTTGAGTTTATGAGTTTGGTCGGTGAGACAATGGCCGTCGTTTCACTTTCACCTTCAAAAATACGTCCAATTGGTCGCCGAGAGATTGCACATGCACGGGCAGTGGAAAGCATATCGCCGTAGGGAACCCTTTGCAATTGCCCAATTGAGATCAGGCATCGCTAATTCGATATAGGGATTAAGAAGGCAACCTCATCCTGGGTTACCCTTCAGGCCGATGGATTCGGCGACTTCCTGCATTCCCTTGATGGTATCGTCAATCAGTTCATCCAGCCCGACTTGAAGCATCTCCGCGCCTTTCTCGATGATCGAGCGGTCCACCCCAGCGGCAAATCTTTTATCTTTCCACTTGTTCTTCACAGACTTGACCTGAACGTCGAGGACGCTTTTTGAGGGACGGATCAGAGCGGTGGTGACGACAAGCCCTGTCAGCTCATCAATCGTATAAAGATATTTTTCCAAATGGGTCTCTGGCTTGACTTCGGAACAGATGCCCCATCCGTGGGAGACAGCGGCACGGATGTATTCTTCAGGCCATTCCTTCTCACGGAGAATCTCTCCTGTTCTTTTGCAATGCTGATCAGGAAACTTCTCATAGTCGAGATCGTGGATCAATCCGATGATTCCCCATTTCTCTTCATCCTCACCCCGCTTCCTTGCGATGTAGCGCATCACCCCTTCAACGGAATAGGCATGCTTTCGAAGGCTATCCGTCTCATTATATTGATGAAGCAGTTCCAGGGCTTCTTGGCGTGTCGGTATCTTTTCTCCCATGTTTGTGCTCCTCTCCTCTTTTTCAATCCATTTATCACTTCTCCCTATGAAGGTCAAGTTTTCACCATTAAATTAAAAGGTTCTTCCGGCTTTTGTATAGGTGCTTTTCCCCTTCTTAAGTATAAGTCGTTGCGACTCGAAACCGAGAGGGGGTGAGGGGGAGTTATAAGGGGAGGTTATCCACTCAATTCCCGATGAACCAAATTTAAATGAAAAAGTTTGACCATTGTCTTGCAATATAGAATAGAAAAATTTAGTGTTATCAGAGAAAAATAACCCAGAGAAAATGAAAAGGGGAGGGGCCTATGAAGAGAATCAGGGCAAGAAAGATACGACTTACAGTAAATGGGAAGGCCTATGAACTGGAGGCGGGTAGCCAATCCGACCAGGTCAAACCCTCCCATACCCTTGCCCATACCCTGCGTGAGACCCTCGGGCTTAAAGGGACAAAAGTATCCTGCGATGAAGGAGCGTGTGGTGCATGTACAGTTTTGATGGATGGTCAACCGGTGTTCTCCTGTATGCTTCTGACTGTGGAGTGTGATGGGAAGAGTATAACGACCATCGAGGGATTAAGAGATTCAGCAACAGGGAAGCTCGATCCCATTCAGCAAGCTTTTATTGACCATACTGCCTTCCAATGTGGTTTCTGTACGCCGGGCATCATCATGAGCGCAAAGGCGCTTCTTTGTGAGAATCCTTCACCCACAGAAGAAGAGGTAAAGGAAGCTCTCTCAGGCAATTTCTGCCGTTGTATCAGTCACTACCAGGTAGTAAAAGCTGTGATGTCGGCATCGAAAGAGGTGAGGTGAATCGATGGAGAATACATACCGCTATATTGGCAAAGCAACTCCCCGAAGGGATGCGACAGAGATTGTTACGGGACGAACAGCCTATCTTGACGATTTGAAGCTCACCAACATGATCTACGGAAAGGTTTTGCGAAGCCCTCATCCCCATGCCCTTATTAAGAAGATTGATAAGAGTAAAGCAGAGAGGCTCAAAGGAGTTGAAGCCGTCCTTACGTGGGAAGATGTTCCAGATTGGAGAGGAGGAACCCCTCGCTCTACCCGTGTCCTTGACCGTAAGGTCCGGTATGTAGGTGACGCTGTGGCCCTTGTTGCTGCTACAAGTGAAGAGATAGCCACTGAAGCCCTTCATCTCATCAACGTGGAATATGAGGTTTTGCCTGCTGTCTTCGACATGGAGGAGGCGTTGAAGCCCGGCGCTCCCCAGTTGTATGACCAGTTTCCCGGAAACGTGGTTACTCCCGGTGTTCCCTTTTTCGGACCCAAGAGCCTGCAAGAGGTTGTGATGGGAGACGTGGAGAAGGGTTTTGCTGAGGCTGACGTTATCACCGAAGGGACGTTTGGCTATGAGAATATGCCGAATCCCCTTCCTCCTGAGTCTCCCGGAGTAATTGCCTTATGGGAGGAGCCGAACAAGGTGACGCTCTGGGTATCCAACCAAGCATCCTATATGGATAAGATCACCCTCTTTCATGTGATGGAGAGAAAAGTCGAAGTGAGAACCATCGGGGGCCCCTGTGGCGGCAGTTTCGGATCAAAATTCATGTCCTGGCAAGTCCAGTGCTATGCTGCCCTCTTAAGCAGGGCATGCGGCAAACCGGTAAAGATCGTCTTCAGCAAGGAAGAGCATCTCGCTGCATTTACGTTGCGGCCTGCATCACGCATGAGCGCCCGGGTGGGTATGAAGAAAGATGGAACCGTCACAGCCATATCAGGCACCTGGGTGATTGATACGGGTTATTATTCCATGACCACGCAGTCACAGGTGGCGGTAGGTTGCGGTGAGGTTCAAATCATGGTTCGCTGTCCCAACTGGAACCTCAAGCCTGTGATCGTCTGCACCAACCGAAATGCATCAGGCATCGTGAGAGGGTTTGGCGGCCAGGAGTTGAAGTGTACGCTCATACCCCTGTTAAGCTTGGCCATGGAAAAACTGGATATCGACCCGCTTCAATTTCTCAAAAAAAATTATGTCAAACCAGGGGACGGGTACTTCTGGCGGGATGGCATCTGGTATGACTACAGGGGGGTAGATTTTACAAAAACAATGGAGAAAGGCGCTGAAGTATTCGGTTGGAAAGAGAAGTGGAAGGGATGGCTCAAACCTACCTGGGTGGACGGTACAAGAAGAAGAGGGATTGGAGTAGGGGTTCATGGAAATGCTGATATCGGTGAGGATGCATCCGAAGCCTATGTGCGTCTTCATCCAGACGGAACAGCCATGCTCTTTTCCTGTATTACGGAGCATGGGACAGGACAGAGAACAAACTTCGTCAAGATGGTTGCAGAGGTGCTCCAAATCCCCATAAATAACATCTCGGTGACCCCCTCTGATTCGTTGGTCAATCCCTATGAGTTTGGTCCTGCAGGTTCCAGGGGAACCTATGCCATAGGAAGCGCGATTATCAATGCGGCTGAAGATGCCAAGAAAAAACTCTTAGAGATTATTGCACCCAAGCTTCAAGCAGATCCTTCGGATCTCGATACGGTGGATGGATTCGTTTTCGTCAAGGGTGAACCGGGAAAAAGAATACCCTGGAGAGCGATGGGAGTCGATCGTACTTGCCTTGGTAGTGGACGTTTCGAACCTGATTATACATTGAGTAACTGTATGATGACCTTTGTAGAGGTCGAGGTCGATACGGAGACTGGAAGCGTCACCTTGGTGCGCGTGGTCAATGCCACAGACGCAGGAACCATTATAGACCCACCCGGCCTCGAAGGCCAGCTCAACGGATGTCTTGGATCGGCTGGCATTGATAGCGCCCTTTTCGAGGAAATGATCCTTGATCGTTCCACAGGTCATATGCTAAACGCCAACCTGATCGACTATAAGTGGCGAACCTTTTCTCAGCTTCCGGTCATTGACAATGTGGTCCTCGAAACACGCATTGACAGTCACCGCTTTCATGCCGTTGGGGTGGGTGAGATAGCGACCTCACCCGGTCCCTCTGCTGTGCTCATGGCTGCCTCAAATGCTATCGGCACCTGGTTACACGAATATCCGGTGACACCGGAGAGGGTGCTTAAAACACTGGGGAAGGTGACACCAAAAACCCGGAACGGAGGTGTGGCATGAGACCCTTCGAACACATCAATGCCCAAACCGTTCATGAGACCACCACACTTCTCGGGAAATATAAAGGGAAAGCCATACTCAATGCCGGCGGGACAGAAGTGCTCTCCATTCTCAAAGGGGAATATCTTTCGGATTATCCGGACGCCATCATTAATATCAAGACCCTATCCGGTCTCAATTATATCAAGGAGGAAAAGGGAGTATTAAAGATAGGCGCCCTGACACAACTCTCAGAGATAGCGAAATCTCCTCTCCTTAAAACATATTGTGGGGCGCTTGTTGAAGCCGCCCATTCCGTGGCCACACCTCAGGTTCGAAATGTAGCGACGATCGGTGGAAATTTATGTCAGGATGTGCGTTGCTGGTACTATCGGTACCCCTTTAAGATCGGCGGACCTATTATGTGCCTGCGTAAGGGTGGCAAGATCTGCAATGCTCTGACCGGAGATCATCGTTATCACTCCATTTTCGGCGCGGCAGGCATTTCAACCTATCCCTGTGCTTCAAATTGCCCGGCAAATATCGATATACCCTCTTATCTGAATAGAGTGAAAGATGGAAATTTGTTGGAAGCGGCAAAGCAATTGATGGACTTCAACCCCATCCCGGCGATCACAGGCCGGGTCTGTCCTATTTTTTGTGAGCCGGAGTGTAATCGAAGCGAGTTCGATCAACCCGTAGCCATCAGGTGTATAGAGCGGTCTTTGGGGGATGAGATTTTGAAAAGGATGGCTGAGATGTTTACGCCCCCCGAGAAGGAATCGAGGAAAAAGATTGCGATCATTGGCTCCGGGCCTGCGGGATTGACTGCAGCATACTACCTCAGAAGGTCAGGCTACCGGGTCACTGTATTTGAGAAGATGGCAGAGTTAGGGGGGATGCTCCTGTATAGTATCCCGCCGTATCGATTGCCCAAAGAGGTGGTTAGAAAACAGATTGAAGCGCTGAAGGGTATGGGAATCAAGTTTGAGCTTGGCGTTGATGCAGGAAAGGATATTTCAGTTACCAAACTGGCGAGTCGCTTTGATGCTCTTTTTTGGGCAACCGGGGCCTGGAAAGAGAAGCCGCTGGGGATCAAAGGAGAACGAGTCGCCCTCTCCGGCCTTGAGTTTCTAAACAAGGTCAATGCGGGTCAAAGAGATATTCCGGGGAGAAGAGTGGCAGTGATCGGGGGCGGTAATGTGGCCATGGATGTTGCCCGGGCATTACGGAGAATGGGGGCAGAGCCAGTCGTCATCTACCGGCGGAGTCAGGACGAGATGCCTGCATTTGGGGATGAGGTGAAAAAGGCGAAGGAGGAAGGAGTCGAATTTGAGTTCCTGACGACGCCGATGGAGGCATCGGAAGCCAATGGTAAGATATTGCTTAAATGCGTGCGAATGAAACTCGGCTCCCGGGATGCGTCAGGAAGGCCAAAACCCATACGGATACCGGGTTCAGACTTTATGGTTACGGTTGATGCTGTCATCAAAGCGATTGGGGAAGAGCCGGATCGTTCAATGCTTCCTGCTCCGTTTCGGCGAAAAGTGTTTAAAGAGACATCTTTAGTCCATCCATTGGGAAAGAACTTTTTTGCCGGCGGAGACTTTATAGCAGGGCCTTCAACGGTTGTTCAGGCGGTGGCCTCGGGCAGGGAAGCGGCTCGACTGATCGCTCAATCATTAACCGTTGGCAAATCTTCTGTGAAGGGAAGTGAGTTAAATTCAGAATTTATTCCTCCCTCATTCGAGGCAGCACCCCGGGTCCACATTCCTGAATTGCCCGTATCCGAGCGGATTAAGGGCATCGATCTTGAAGATACACCGGGCCTCAGTTTAAGAGAAATCGAAACAGAGGCAAAACGATGTTTCAATTGCGGGTGCTTAGCGGTCAGTCCCTCGGATATTGCCATATCCCTGATCGCTTTAGACGCAAAGGTCGTTACGACCAAGAGGACGTTGGATGCCCAACATTTCTTTGCTGCCAGTGCAACCAGGACAACGATTCTTGCTCCGGATGAGGTGGTCACCGAAATTCAAATCCCGAAGCCATTGGATGGAGTCAGGCAGAACTACCTGAAATTTACCTTAAGGAGTCCTATCGATTTTGCCATCGTGAGCGTCGCATCGGTCATCACCGTTGAAAGGGGTCAATGTAAAGATGCACGCATTGTACTTGGAGCTGTTGCCCCAGCCCCTTTGAGAGCAACAAAGGCTGAAGATCTCATCAGGGGGAAACCCATCAATCCGAATACGGCTGCAGAGGCAGCGGAGTTATCCGTTGCTGATGCCATGCCGCTCAGCATGAGCGCATACAAGGTTGAGATTGCCAAAACCCTGGTTAAAAGGGCGATTCTTGGATAAGTTCTTCCTGGTGATTCATTACAAGATAGAATCAAAAGATCTTTTAGAAACAGAGCAAGTTCTATGTCAAAGATGAAATTGCTGAAAGAGCTGAGTCGGTACAGCATTGGTACTTATGCAGACATCATTTATAGAAATGCACTGCTTTATCCTGACAAAGAAGTATTTATCTATGGAAGAGAAAGGATAACCTTCTTCCAATTCAACCAGCGGGTCAATCGACTCATCCATGCACTGGATTCCTTTGGATTAAAAAAGAGGGATCATATCGGCATCCTCTCATGGAATGGCATTGAGGGCGCTGACGTCACCGGCGCTGCCATGAAAGGCGGTTTTGTGGCAGTGCCTTTTAGCCCGAGACTTCAGGCATCGGAGCTGGTAGATGTTATTAATGATTCAGAGATCAAGATGCTCTTTGTTGGACCGGAACTTCTCGGCATCGTAGATACCATCAGGGAAAAAATAAAACCCGTCAGGCATTACCTTTCCCTAAAAGAAAGGGTTCCTGAAATGGAATCCTACGATGAGTTGATCAAGGGTTTTTCAGACGAGGAGCCAGAACCCCGGGTTGACGAACATGATCCTTTCATCATCTTTTATACGAGCGGGACAACAGGTTTTCCAAAAGGGGCAATCTATACCCATTATAAGAAGCTTGAGGAGGCCAGAACAAAGATTCTCACAGCAGGTCTAAAGCCAGACAACAGACATGTGATGATCTTACCCCTTTTCCATATCGGGGGATGGTCCCATTTCTGGGCATTCTTCGTGATCGGTGCAACCAACATCATCATGCCCAACCGCTCCTTCGATCCAACGGCAACCTTAAAAACAATTAAAGAAGAAAAAGCAACCGATCTCCATATCGTACCCACCCATCTTGTGGGTCTTCTTTCACTTCCCGACATTGAACAGTACGATTTAAGCAGTCTCAAACAGATCTGGTATGCCGCCTCTCCCATGCCGGTTGAGCTCCTGAGAAGGGGGATGGCAACGTTTGGCCCCATCTTCGGGCAGGGCTATGGTCAAACTGAATCCGGCCCCGACATTACGATTCTGCCTGAGGAAGCACACCGGGTGATTAGCAAATCGCTTGAAGAACAGAGGATTCTTGCTTCATGCGGTCAGCCCTGTTTGGGGGTGCACACAAGGATCGTGAGCGATGATGGAACTGATATGGAACCTTTCCAGGTTGGAGAGATCATTGTGCAGAGCCGATCGATTATGGTGGGGTACTGGAAAAAGCCCGACACCACTGCTGAAACGATTGTGGATGGGTGGCTTTATACAGGCGATATGGGCTATTATGATGAGCGTGGGTTCATCTATATTGTGGATAGGAAAAAAGATATGATTATCACCGGAGGCGAGAATGTCTATCCCCGGGAGGCGGAAGAGGTTCTGTACCAGCATCCCGATGTACTTGAGGCCGCTGTCATCGGGGTGCCTGATGACAAATGGGTGGAAAGGGTCCACGGGGTGATTCTGCTTAAGGAGGAGGCGAAGGTGACGCCGGAGGAGATCATTGATTTTTGCAAGGTACGAATCGCAAAGTATAAAGCCCCTCGAACCGTTGAATTTGTAACTTCCCTTCCTAAAAATACGCAGGGAAAGATATTAAAAAGGGAACTCCGGAAAAAATACTGGAACCTAAATTGAGCGATTTTTTTGAAAGGAACCTGTAGCCGCTCCGTGTGAGACGGAGCGCTTTCCTCTCGCTGAAGGATTCCATAGAAATGAAGGAATCATGGAAATAAAAATTTTCTAACACCACCATACGAGGTCTATTCAAGAAACCATCAAGTAATTGTGGAGGTCGCTCATGCCAAAGATGATTGAGGGAGTCTATTTCATTCAGGGGCAGGACGAAATGATGCCTGATTCTCACTCTTATCTGATCGGAAAACCTTCGTCTATGGATCTTTCCCTGATTGATCCGGGTCTCATTGGAAAGGGAGATTATAAGATTGATTCGATCAAGAAGATGGGGATCGAGCTGGAGGATATCAAGAGAGTGATCATGACCCATACCCATTTCGACCATATTGGCGCTCTCTCGGAGATTCAGAAGAGAATTCCATGGGCAGAGCTCTGGGTCCACCGCCTGGAAGGTGAACCCCTGGAGAACGGGGATGAAAGAACGGTCTATGGCATGGATATGTTTCAACAGGTCTGTCAGATGCAGTACAGGATAAAGTCGGGATCCTTTACCTTTAAGGTTCATCGAAAGCTTGAAGGAAAAGAGACCCTGAACATTGGAGGTATGAAATGGGAGGTCATCCATATTCCAGGGCACTCATCGGGCAGCATCGGGCTTTACTATGCTCCTGAGAAGATTCTGATCCCAGGCGATGTCATCTATGCTGATCATGCCATTGGTCGCTTCGATCTTTTCGGCGCTGATGGATCCGTGCTCAAAGATTCTTTGAAACAGCTTTCCGAACGGGAAGTAAACATCCTTCTGCCCGGTCACAATCGGGTTGTGACCAAACTGCCTGCCGGCTACATCCTTGAAACCTTAGAGCAGTGGGGACCTTATTTAACCTGATCCTCATTGGAAGCATTTCCCATATGGTAATGCTGGACGGTCTGGGATTTCCATAGAAATTTCTATCCTGGGAAAAAAGAGGATCACATCCTCTTTTTAAATTCTGGTAAATCTCCTGACATTGGTGTAGACTATAATTAAGAGGCGGTGCGTTCGGGGAACGGACCCTACATTTATTACGTTTGTATTAATTACACTGTAGAAGGGATATTGAGTCGGGAATGAAGCAGAACATGGATTCATCTTTGAAGGGGGGAGAAGGAGCGGAGGTGTGAGATGAAAAGAGTCGTTCTCGCAATTCTGGCCGTCATTTCCATTGCCATCAGCCTGCCATCTTATGCGGATCAGGAAGGCAAAGAGATTCTCAAAGCCGTTGTAAAGATCAAGGCAATCATACCCGAGGAAGCTAATTCAGCAAAGACACTGGGAACAGAGCGGGAAGGCAATGGAATTGTCATCGATGCCAAGGGCCATATTCTAACGATTGGTTACCTCATTGTTGAAGCAGAGGCGATCGAAGTTACCCCTCAAGATGGAAGGCCTGTCAGCGCTACCTTTGTAGGATACGATCATGCTACAGGATTCGGGCTCCTTAAAACAGAGAAACCTCTCAATGTGAGACCGATGAAAATGGGCCAGTCCTCAAAGGTAAAGGAAGGGGAACCAGTTCTGATCGTCGGCTATGCAGGAGAGGATGCGGTTCAGGCAGCCAGGGTCATCAGCCGGAAGGAATTTACAGGTTACTGGGAATATATCCTCGACGAAGCCCTCTATACGGCACCGGCCTTTGCCAGTTACGGAGGAGCTGCATTGATCGACAAGGACGGTTTACTCGTGGGCATCGGGTCTCTTTTCAGCCAGGTAGTCATCCCGGGATTCGGCGCTATTCCGTGTAATATTTCTGTTCCGATCGATCTTCTGCCTCCGATTCTGGATGATTTGATCACAAAGGGGCGCCCCCAAAAAGCCCCAAAACCATGGCTTGGAATCAATGCAGAGGAGGCGCATGGCCGGGTCTTCATCACTAGGGTGACGCCGGGAAGTCCGGCTGAAAAGGGAGGCCTGAAACCAGGAGACCTTATCCTGAGCGTCAAAGGGGGAGAAGTGAAGGGACTGACGGATTTATTCCGTAAGATATGGGCGCTTGGCAATGCAGGGGTAGAGGTTCCTCTGGCCGTTCTCCAGGGAATCCAGATCCGTGAGATTACGATTAAGTCTTCAGATCGTTACCAATCTCTCACGCTCAAGCCTAAAAAGATTTTATGAGGTCAGAAATGCCCCAAGGGCATGAAGCGTGGCACTGATCAAAAGAGTCACTCCGGTTTTTTTATGGACCCCGAAAGGGACTTTAATCCATCGTAGCCCTGTGCTCAACTGAAAGAGGATGAGCAGGAAGTTGAGGATGCCGAGAAGCAGGATGATTGATATTCCCCCGATGTTCATTTTAAAATCCCTCCTCTCTATTCTTTAACAGAGATTTTGATGGTTGTTGGCCCAGTGCTTCCGTGCATATTGCAATGCGCCTCGGCAGTGACCTCCAGATCTTCAACTGCATTTAATTTGACTTCTCTGGTGAAGACCTCTGCTTCAGGCCTCTGGCCTGAAGAGAAATCCCACCGAGCGATTTCCTTCTTGTTTGCAGTCACCTGCAGCCACTTGGTGTAGTGGAGAAAATTATTGCCTTTGTGTGTGACAGTCACCCGAATCGTCGTCTCTGAACCTTTTGGAACAGTCTGAGGAGCCTCGATCGAGGTAGAGGATTTATTTGCAAAGGCAGAACGGGCATAAAGTGAATAAAAAGGCACCATCATCAGGACGAATAACAGTTTTCTCCTTGTCATTGAAACACCTCCCCGATTTTTTAAATACTATTTTAACCCAACATTCGTGAAATGAAAATTAAAAAAAAGGAAAGGGGAATTGTCGTATCGACGAAGATGTGGAATAATTTAGTTATGAATTTGAACCGAAGAGAATTTTTAAAACGCTCTGGGAAATTTGGGTTGGCTGCAGGGCTGGCCATTTCTGGGATCTCTGGTTGTAGCTCCTCAGGCACTTTCAAGAAGAGCCTTGAGGAGACGATGAGCAGCGCTCACTACTTCAGAATGACCAGGGATTGGGATCCTATTTATGGCCCTCCGATCAGGTGGTCTTCAAAGTATGGCGGTCGGGCCAATTTTGATGGACATATTCATGGACAAGCGACTCCGGGTATCGATTATGATGTGGATATTGGAACTCCTCTTGTCCCGATGAAAGCCTCTTATTTAAGGCAGGCCACGAAGGATCCGCATGGCTCTCTCTATATTCTTCTGATCAATAAATTCTATCCCTCCTACCGGATCAGCTTTGGACACTTAGACAGGATCTTAACAGATGAGAGATACTATTTTAGGGGGCATATCACTAAAGCCGTGGAAGAAGGGGTACAACCTTTACAGAGAGAGGATATTGTTGCTCTCTCCGGGAATTCAGGTACAGGCTTAATAGAGAATAGATTTTTCCAACCCCCACATCTCCATATTACACTCTATTACCTCAACTATAAGAACAGGACAATGGCCTATCTCGACCCGGAGAAATTCGGTCTGGATGGAGGGCGTCCTGTCTTCTGGGATGGGGAAACGGTTTTAGATATAGAAAAAGAGAAAAGGATTTCAAAGCTCGAACTTACTTTAGAGAACCTGGAGAAAGAGACTGAACGCTGGCCAAAGATGTCGGACTTCGATCAATTGAAAGGTAGTATGATAGAATATGGCCGTCATTTAGCCGGCATAAAAGGCAAGAAGATTCTGGACTCGAAACATTTTCAAAACATGAGAGCTTTATTGAAGAAGGTAACTCTTGAGGAAAAAAGTTTTCTTCCGGGAACCCGTCCTTATTCCCTCATGCTCAAGGTGGTTGGGTATAGTATGGATGAGAATCAGGAAGTGATCTTGACCTTGCCTTTTATTGCACCAGGGTTGACGGAATTTTATAAAAGAGCGGTATGAAGTGATATTCTAATTGACAAAGCATAGAGGGTTGGCCGAATATATCAACCAGATCTTAATTAAGGAGGGAAGCGATGATAATCATGGCCAATGGTATCAAGATCCATTATGAGATTTCCGGAAAGAAAGATGCACCGGTAGTTGTTTTAAGTCACTCCCTTGCTTCGAGCTTGAAGATGTGGGAGCCTCAGATGGAGGCATTCAATTCACATTTTCGGGTGCTTCGTTATGATACCCGGGGTCACGGCCGAACTGAGACAACAAGGGCCCCTTATACATTAGAACTGTTGGGGGAGGATGCGATCGGATTGCTCGATGCCCTGAATATTGAAAAGGTCCACTGGGCTGGCCTTTCCATGGGTGGAATGATCGGCCAATCCATTGCCTTAAATCACCCTCAACGCCTCTTGAGCCTTTCTCTTTGTGATACAGGCGCCGTCGTCCCCGCAGAGATGCAACCGATATGGGATGAGCGGATCGAAGGCGTTCAAAAGATCGGAATGAAGTCCCAACTTGAGACGACGATGGAGAGATGGTTCACCCCGTCTTATCTCAAATTGGGTCCTCCGATGTTTACCCTGATCAAGGAGGAGTTTTTAGCCACATCCCCAGGAGGTTATATCGGGTGTGCCTCTGGGATCCGGAGACTCAATTATCTGGAGAGCCTTCACAAGATCAATCTTCCGACGCTCATCATCGTGGGTGAGGACGATCCAGCAACACCTGTTTCTGCCTCCCAATCAATACATGAGCGGATCAGGGATTCCAAATTGGTTATCCTTCCCTCTGCGCGCCACCTCTCAAACCTGGAACAGCCCGAAGTTTTTAATGAGAACCTGCTGAAGTTTTTGACAAAAGTGTCAAACGGATAGGCGGAATGAAAACGGATTAAGGCCTATTTGTCAATTAGTCCTGCGATTCTTTTCATGATTGAGAAGATAAGATCGGCCTGTTCTTTCACAAGGATGACATTGTACTGCATCGGCGGGAGCATGAGATGGACGAACGAACCGCCGTAAGGCCTTACCTGAACTGTCCAGAAATCCGCCTGAGGATCAAAAAAGATGTTTAAAAACTCGATTTCCAGTTTTTTGCACTGTTCAATAAGGTCCTCGTCATGATTCAGGAGCTGAAGGAGTTCATTTCCATCTGTTCCTGTTTTTTTTGAAGAAGCGTAAGCAAAGTAGGGTGTCCCTTTTCTGATGAAACCGGAATAGCGAAGCTCGATCTTCCCCGAAGGCTGAAATTCCTTTTGCCGGCCAAACGTTGCCTCTAAAACCATTGCATAGATTTTACCCAGAAACTTCTTCTCGATGACATAGCGAATTTTGAAACCCGAGAAAGGAGAAGTTTTTCCTTTTAAGGAAAAGCATAGCCCTTGTCCTTCTTCGCTCGGCTCCCCGAGAATACTAAAAAAATATTTCGAATTGTTCCGGAGGGACTCCCGGGCTTTTTGATTTAACGTTTCGTTCACTGGAGGACTTAGGGTAAAAAAACCCGACTCACTCTTTCAGGGCTTCCTCATACTTGACGGGCTTGAAGAGGCCCTTTTTCATTTTGAAGGTGCACCAGAGAAAGGAATAAATCGCCCCTCCCACGAGGAAATAAAGGGCATACTTATGGATCTCCGCTTTCAGCTTGGGGTCGGGAAAGATATTGATGAGGACAAATACGGTCCCCAATATCCCCAATATTTGAGGGATTGGAAAAAGAGGGGTTTTAAACGGTCTTTCAAGCTTCGGATATTTTAGTCTTAAAACGATGGCGTCGATATGAGCGATGATATAGGCGAGAAGCCAGGAAAAGGCGGAAGCCAAGATGAATACGACGATGGTTTCAATCGTTGAAATCCCAGTCAATATTTGAACGGCCATACCGAGAGCCAGAAGAATGATCCCGACCCACGGGGTGCGGAACCGAGGATGGAGCCATTTGAAGATGGATGGAATTTGTCCGGCGTGGGCCATTCCGTAAAGCATTCTTGGGACAGCAGCCAGCAGCGTGTTGATCGTCCCAGCGGTTGCGAAAAAGGATGCAATTCCAATCCAGTACAATCCCGCTTTTCCGAGAATGGCAGCGCCAACATCCACATGGGGCGTGGGCGAACTTGCCAATTTATCCATGGGGATATACCGGAATGCGCCGATACCGAACAGGAGGTTCACTATGAGAATGATGACAAGCCCTCCGATCATCGCCAGGGGCATATCCCTCTTTGGGTTCTTTGCTTCTTCAACCAGCGGGCAGGTAAACTCCACTCCGATCAGCAACCAGACGGCCAAAGCGACAGAGGCGAATATTTCTGTGATCCCCATGGGAGGGGTGGCATTTTGCACCTGAGGGTTGCCAAGCCATAGCACGCCGAGAAGACCCATCCCGGCGATGGTAACAATTTTTACAATCGTGAAAAAAATCTGGGCATTTGCAAAAACATCGACGCCGAGTAAATTTAAGCTCATGAAGATCACCAGCATGATGATTCCGATCGCCGTGGGCGAAATGGAAGGCAAAAAAACGTTATTGATGACGATACTGGCGACAGCGATTTCAGCCGGCCCGGCGAGAAGTTGCACAATGATGTATCCTGCAATCGTTGAGACAATCGCAAGGAAATGTCCGAGAGCGACTTCCGTGTAGGAACTAATGCTCCCTGCCCGGGGCATGGTTATCGCAAGTTCGCTAAACGTGAAGGCCTGAAACGTCATGAGGACCCATGCAATCAACATGGAGAGGATAAAACCATATCCTGCGAGCCCCATCCCCTGGCAGAGAGAGACGAGCGTGGTTGAGGCCACAACCAGCCCAACCGATGCGGACAAGAGGGTAGGGAAGCCGAACACTCCTTTCCTGAGTTCTTCAACCATCTGTTAACTCCTTTCTCCGGGTAACTTCATCGCCCATCCCTGCGACTGGCGGGAGGAAACGAACATGGCGGGTGAAAGAAACGTCACATTCCAAGCCCTTCGATGTTGAAGGCTTCCAATGGCAATGGAACGATAAAAACCGGCTTTCGGGTGCGGTCCAGAACCGAACGGGACACACTTCCGAGAAAAGTCTGCTTCAAAAAGCCTTTCCCGTGGCTTCCGAGGACAATGACATCGCAATCCTCTTCTTCGGACGCGTTCAGGATTTCTTCAACGGGATGTCCGACACGGACGAGGATACTCGAAACAAGCTGAGAGCATGCGCGGATTTCCTGATCCACTTTTTGGCAAAAGCCTTGGATCTGGTTTTTGATCACCTGTGTATCGAGGTTTTTTTCTATGTGGTAGTATTTGGATTCTTCATCCAAACTGCCGTAAAACCTGACAATGGGGGGAAGGGGTTCGATGGCGTGTAAAATGACGATTTTTGACTCATGCCTTTGAGCTAAATCCGTCGCGTAGAGAAAGGCAAAACCGGAGTTCTTGCTCAGGTCCGTGGCATAAAGGATCTTTCTTATCTGCGGGATCATATCGCTCCCCCTCGGGTTCTGTTTCAGGATGAAGGGTCGGTAAAAAGATGGCCTCCCTGACCCAAGACCCGGGCATCTGGTCCGGGGTTCAGGGAGGCTGTCCACCCTCTTACTTCATCTTAATCATTCCTTTCATGCTGATGTCGTCACGACCCAGCCAGAGGGCCGGATAGGAATAAGAATGGTAGGCGGTGCTATGGGTATCCACATGGTCGAGCGCCAAGGTATGGAATTGGTTGTAAGTCCCCATGTCAGGAATGAATCCCCAGAGAGCGTCATAGGTCCTGTAGAGACGGCCTTTACGGTCATAATTGTCCACATGGTGAAAATAGAGGATCTCTTTATCGATGTAGAAGACGCGCTTGCTGTAGACGTAGTTTTTATCCAATTGGGTCAGCTGAACCACCCACAGAGGCCTTCGCTCAAGTTGAAGATTCTTCAAGATGTGGCCCTCTTTGGTACTCATATAGGTTGATCCATCCCAGCTGATGGGCACCAAAAACTCCCCTTCACCGATGATTTCGTATTTGTAAGGGTATCGTTTGGGAGTAAGTTTTTGGTTAAATCCCTGCCAATCTTCGTAAATCATGTCCTGGCCCACGGCGGGATCCTGCGTATCGGAGGCAGTCATCCTTCGTATTCTCCGGAGGCTATTGATGTACATCAAAAAGAGATCAAACCGGTCCGGTTCGATGTAGGAGGTAATGTTGATGATGTTGCCGAACAGGTCCCGGGGGGCCGTGCTCATGTACTGGAATGATTTCAGCTCTTTCTGGTCCTGAGCCCGTTTATCGAGCCACCCTGCGGGGTCCCATTTGACCCGTCCCTGGTGCCTCATCGTGTAAGCGGTTGCCATTCCCTCATAATCGTTCCGCAAGTCTTTCGTATACCCGTATACGTGCTCCCAATAGAATTCACCGTCCAGATTATAGCTCTTATCCCAGTTGTACATGATCTGCTGGGCCATGGTAGGTCCGGAAGGCCTGGGAAAGGGAAATCCCGCCACATAGCTTTCTTGAACGATATAACCCTGGCTGTCCTGTTTGACTGTCCCCATGTGCTTTTTTGTCGCCTCGATGACGGGGAGGGAGTGGTAATACTGCCTTGTGGGAACGATCTCAAACTCCGTGAAATTGCAGGCGTGCCGGGCTCCTGATTTAGGAGGAGGATTGAACCGGTCGTACAGATGTTTCCACATTAATTTATCGAAAGGATATTTCATCTTATCTTCAAATGTATACTTGCCCGGCTTGATCTCCGGGTAAACCTTTCCGACAACATCCGGAGACCTGAATCCGATCGTTTCAGCCCAGGCTTTTTTCATCGTGTCCACGTCATACGTCACCTTCTTATAGACATCGGGCGGCATGATCTTTTTATAGCCGTCGATATTCTTATAAAAAGGTGCCGGATCGTCAATCGGCGCCTTGTATTTTTCGAGTTCTTGAAAGCTCAGCTCATACCTTTGCGCCCACCCATCTGACGAGATGACCGCCATCATCAAAAATAGTACCCAACATCCAATGATTGAAATCTTTCTTTTCTTCATTTTTGACTCCTTTCCCACCCCCAAAAAAGATTATTTTCTCTTGGGACATTCTTTTTTGGATTGTTACTCTAAAATCTTATTGTGCCCTGAGGTTGCCTCAACCGTTTTGCTCCTGACTCCCTCCTCGCTTTTTGATTTTAACCCATTTTGTCCCTTCTTACTGCCTTCCTTAGCTCCATCTGTAAGTGACCCTGAAGAAGATTTGGTCCTTGTGTTTGAACAATTCAAAACCATTGTTTGATTTAAAGGTTCCATTCTCTTGACCCGGCAGTTTTTTCCCGGTCCATATAAGAGCGCCCAGGGTAAAACGCCAGTTGTCGCTCCAATCATACATCACCTGAGGCAGAAAGTAATCGCTTTTGAACTCCCAGTCGTGGATCCAGAAGAAGGAGGGCCTCAGCTTCGCATTGAGATAAATCGTGTCGATATACAATGTCGTCGTCAGATTATGTTTGCCAACCCGGGTCAGGGCTGTGTCAAACCAATCTTGCCCTGTTCTCGGTCTTTCTAACTTAAAACCATGCAAATCGCCTACCCCTCTGTAATAAACCTGGGGATTGACAAAAAAGTAGGCCTTTGGGTTCAAGAAAGGGATCTTGACCTTCCAGTCGATGTTCAGAGCTACACGGACTTCGTCGAATTTCCTAAAGACATTAAAAAAGACCGGTGCGCTCAGAGCATCCGTAAAGGTGTTATTGTAGGCATAAAAGCCCTCTACCCGAAAGACTGGAGCAATGTTTCCAAGAAAGGCAGCCTTCAAAAAGGGGACGTCCCGGCTGGCTGTGAGCCCAAAAAATCGGAGACGGGGGTAATGACCTTTAAAGCCAGGATGGAGGATCACCTGCCCTTCAGGAAGCACCCTGACGACTGGAAAAGGGTTCGTAGGGTCTGCGAACTTGACGATGGGAGAATTCTCCTTCCCGTAGAAAGCATTCAGAGTCACCATGGTGTCCCATACCACCCCCTTGACCCTGAAGGCATATTCGTACCCTTTGCGATTAAAATGGCCGGGGGTGTCGATATTCGAAATAGCCGAGCCGACGCGAACTTCACCGAGGGGAGCCGTGGGGTCGGGTATCCGAATGTTAGGGGCCCAAATTCCACCTTCGTCATTCCCGAGCGGCACGCCGAGGTCGTTGATGTCATCCGCATTGGGATTGAAGACAAATTCGATGGCAAGGTCTTGGAGCCATTTTGTGCTGATCCCGGGATGGAATTCAGACCGAAGAAGCCAGATCGGAATGGGCGTGTAATCGAATTCGATGTCGTTCAATCCCAACGCCCTGCGGCTGTCAAGAGGGTTGATCTGATCCATCACCCTAAGGCCAAGCAATTCGCCCCAGGTGATAATCTGCTTTCCCGCTCTGAAGAAGAATTTCCCGGGGGTCCAGGTGACATGGGCTTCCCGCAGGATCTGCCAATATTTATCATCGAAGTTCAGATTTCCTTTGGATTTCCGGAATTCCTTATCATGCCATGACGAATCATTGTGCTTCACCTGAAAGATCCAATCCCCGGTCAGCCGGGTCGATCCATAAAATTTGAATTGGTTGCTGATCTTGTAGTCTGCCTCTACAAAAAGGTTTGTCAGAGTTGTCTGGAGGCCCTTTTCGGTGTCGTAGCGATCTTTGTCACTCAGGCTGAAACCAACCTCCTGGCTGGTATATCCTAAGATATTAAGAGGTCGGTCAAAAACGAGTAATTCCTTGGCCACCGACGGAGACACCATGAGAGCCCCTGTTAATCCAAACACCAAAATGAAGATCCAGAATTTTTTCTTTTCCATACTCTAATCCTCCTCATTGCCCTCGGTCATTACATGAATAAAACAAAATGTGTTTTGAGTTCTCCTTGTCAAAGGACTTTTGATCACCTCCTTTCTACGCTGAAATGGCTTTGGTTTCCACAGCATCATGAGGGGATGGCCCCCCCCTCCCGCTGATAAACTTTGGTTTGATGATGTAAATCAGCAATGGGTGCAGGGTGAAGGTCAAGATCACATTGGCTCCCATGATCATGGCGAGGAAAAACCCCACCTGGGCCTGGAACTTCATATCGGACAGGAAGTACCAGGTGATGATGGGAAGAATGATCGTCAGTCCAGTATAGAGGACTGCTTTTCCTGTCGTGCAGATGGATTGGATAATCGTATCCATCCAACTCTCTCCCTGGAGAGGAAACTCCTCGATACATCGACTGTAAAGGTAGATTGCGAAATCGACTCCAACTCCGACTCCTATTGCGGCAATAGGAAGCGTATTGATGGATAGGCCGATATGGGTCAATGCCATGTAAGCAAAAGCAACACTGTTTGCAAAGATAAGCGGAAGGGTCAGCATGAGGCCGGCCGTTAAAGACCTAAACGAAAGAGAACAGAGGATGAAGATTGCTACTAGGACCGTGAGGTCGATGATCACATGGGACCTCTTCATCTCTTCATTGAGGGCGATCTCCATCCCGATCCTTCCGCCGGCCAGCTTGTATTCCCCTTTTTGGATCTTCATCGGGCGATTCTTGAAAAAATCGTGGGCCGCATCGCGAATGCGGAGCAGATTGTCAGAGGTGTGATCCGAAAAATAGATTGTCATCTGAGCCTTATCCAGGGTCCGATCGATGTAACGCATCATGGTTGCCGTGTCCGTTGAGGATTTCACATACCCCATCAGACCCGTAAGTAAATTCGTGTCGCGGACCAATTGGAACCATATCTGATCGCCATCGTGGAGCGTTACATTGACCATTTTCACCGTGTTGATGACCGAGTCGGGCGATTTGTAAATATCGGGCAGCCTCTCCTGCATGTGCCTGTCAAACGCCTCAAAGGTGAGGAGGACGTTGGGATCATAAACCGACTCAAATTCCCCTTCATAAAAAAGCAAGAAGTTCTCGGATGAGGCATCAAAAAGCTTGTTGATCGTCTCTTGGTCCCGATTGTAAGTATGATAAGACCAGAGTAACGGCGAGCCCGGCGTTGGGTCTCCAATCTTCAGCTTGGTTACCTGCCAGGTGCAGAAGATCATGACCAGAATGAAAAAGGCGGCCATCCCATACCTGCTCCTGGGCCCCAGGGCAAAACGAGTCACTCGAGCAATGGCCCTCGCCTGCCAATCCATTCGGGAGCGGTCCTTTGCCCATTTTTCGCTGGCCACCCGGAGAGGAATGAGGTTGCAGATGGCGGGCACTATGAAACCCGTCAAAATAATGCTCATCATCCAAAAGCTCATGATGATGGCCAGATGTCGCATCAAGACGATCTTTGCGAGAACGAGTACCAAAAAACCCGCTGCATCGGTGGCCACGGCTGCAAAGTTAGGTATGAACATGGCCCGCATGGTTTCATAGCTCGCCCGGATTCGGTCGTTGCCGCTGGCATGAAGCTCTTCGAAATACCGGTAGGTGATCTGGACCGAGTTGCTCACGATCCGGGCGCCGACGAGAAAAGCAAGAACATAAAGAAGGGGGCTAAAGTTGACGCCCGTCAAACCGATGAACCCCAAACCCCAGATGGTGAGAATAAGGACATTGACCATGGGTGCGATCATGCCCAGAACATTCCGGAACATGAAATACAGGATAAGGAGCATCAGGATGAAACTAATGACAAAAACAATATACATCTGGGTTTTCAAATTGTAAATCCAGCCCATGAGCATGGGAAATCCGGTGATATGGACCGATGTTTCCTTATCGGTGTAGTCTTTATCCAGCTTCAGGAGCAGGCTGAATGCCCTTTCGTAGGAGATGTTTTCCTTGAATTCTGTTAAGAGAAGGGCGGCAGTGCCATTCCTTGAGACCAATGATCCATTATAGGCGGGCGAAGAAAATATGTTTTTTTTCAGCAATTCCATCTCGTTAACGCTCAGAGGAACTTCCGGCCACATGATGGGTTCAACGCTGATCTCCCCTTTTTTTAAGGACTTAACCACCTTCACCGAGCGCGCGGCGATGGATATGGTCAAAGCCCGATTGACCTCATCCCACATCATGACTTCATTGGTCATGTTCTGTAATTTCTTCAAAAAGCTGTAGGTGAAAATATTCCCTTTCTCGGTCTTGAGGGCGATCGCGACAGTGGACCCTCCGCTTCCGAACACTTCCGAGAAACGATTGTGAAGCTTGAGATAAGGATGGTCGTAAGGAAGCATGTCTTGCAGGATGACCTCCCCCCGGATCGTGAGAGCGCCGTATAGAAACACACCGGTGATCGCCAAGATGCCTACGACCACGGCCAGCCTGTAACGGGATAGAAAGAAACAGAAACGGTCCAGTCGTCTGTGTATGTTCCCCTTCTCCATGATCCTACCTATTTAATATGCCACCCGATTCCAGTTCGAAGGATTCTTTCCTTCATTTATATAAATCATTCCCCCTCCCCCTACGGCCACAAAACCAGCCTGGCCCCGGTTTGCGATCCCGTAAAACCAGTCATACGTTGCAGGAGGGGTGAATTGAGGCGTCTTCCAGGTGCGCCCTCTGTCGCTTGAATAAAGGAAGGCTCCGAACCCACCCATCAGGAGGCTACTTTTCCGATCCGAGCCGATGCAGAATAACTGGGTCTTTGGAGCACCCGTTTTAACCTCCTTCCACGTCTTTCCTCCATTGTCGGTTTTAATCACATAACCGTCAATTCCGACAGCCCAGACGGTCTGGGGATCAAGGGCTTTGACATCAAACAGAAAGGTCCCTCCTTCTATTTCTCCTGTCTTCACCGACAGTCCGTATTCTCCGGCCAGCCTCTCCCAGGTGTTTCCACCGTTTCGGGTATGATAGATATAGCCAAACTCTCCCACAGCCCAGCCATGCAACGGGTCGGAAAAGGATATTGATTTAAGAATAAAATCCTGGTCTTTGAATTGAACGGTCCAGGTCTTTCCGCCGTCCGACGTATGCAGGATATGGGTCTGCTCACTCACGATCCACCCCTTCAAGGGGCTTACAAAAAAGACCTTCATATGAAAAAACCGGACAGGGCTCTTCTGTTTCTCCCAGTTCTTTCCCCCATCTTTCGTATGGATGATGATGCCCTCTTCCCCCACAGCCCAGCCATTTTTTGAGTCAACGAAAAAGACGGAACTCAAGGTCAAATCCGTTCCCGTATTCAGCCGAACCCAGGATTTTCCTCTATCCGCCGTATGCAGGACACACCCCCAGCGGCCGCTGGCCCAACCCTCTTTTTCGTTTGGGAAGGTGACAGAGAAGAGGTCATCGTAAATTTTTTGGGCTTGCGAGAAGTTTGGAATCAATCCAGAAAGGACGAACAGGCATAACAGAACTCTGAAAGCAGTTCTTGGAAGGTCGGACCATGAAAGAACCAATCTCACGTTCATCTGAATTCCCCGCTCCTCTTGAGAAACGCAACGAACTTAGAGGTAAAACGCATATTCGTTAAATTCCCAATCCGTGACATAGTTGCGAAACCTGTTCCATTCCATCTCCTTGACTGCAAGAAACATCTTCACAAAGGGTTCTCCCATTGCCTTCCGGATAAAGTCGCTCTTTTTAAACTCCTCAAGGGCTTCTCCAAAAGAGAGGGGAACCAACGGATATTGATTCGTTCCTTCAAGAAGGCGGTAAGCATCTCCGATAAACGGCTCTCCCGGGTCGAGCTTGCACGTGATTCCATCCAGCCCGGCCGCCAGGGTTGCGGCAAAGACGAGATACGGGTTGGCGGAACCATCCGGGGCGCGGTTCTCGATTCGTGTCCCATGCCCCCTTTCAGGAGGAATCCGAATATAAGTGGTCCTGTTGTCCAAACCCCAAACGACATGGTAGGCCGCAAAGGCGCCCGGGACATAGCGTTTATACGAGTTGACGTTGGAAGCGAGAATGGCGCTCATTCCTCTAGCGTGTTTTAACTGGCCTGCGATCGATTGAAGAGCCAGCGGACTCAACCCATGCTTGCCCTTGGGATCATGAAAAAGATTTTTCTGGTTTGATTCATCGTACAGGCTGATGTGAAGATGATAGCCGCTTCCGCCGCCGTCGTTGCGGGGTTTTCCCATGAAAGTCGCCATCAGGCCGTGCTGGAAGGCGATCTCCTTAACCACCTGTTTGAACGTGAAGGTGGTATCGGCCACCTCCACGACGTCTCCGTGAATGATGTTGATCTCGTATTGGCTCGGGAAAAATTCGTGGTTGAAGTATAAGACCGAATAACCCATCTGGGCCATGGCGGTCTTCACCTTACCGATGATATTGAGCTTGTCCACCATGGGATTCATAGTATAGACCATGCTTGTTTTGTCCGCATAGTAGTCCCACTTCCCTTCGACTTTCTGAAACAGGTAAAATTCCAACTCACTTCCAACGATGGGCCTCAGGCTCTTCTCGTTGTACTGTTGAACAACCTTTTTCAGAATCCCCCTCGGCGAAATAGCCAGGGGTTTTCCCTCGAAATAGAGATCGGCAATGACTCTTGCGGTGTTTTCCTCCCATGGAATCACCCGGAACGTACTCAGGTCAGGGATGGCCTCCATATCCGCGTATCCCACCTCCTCGGCTGTGCCGGTCCCCTGCGCGACATTGCCCCCGAGATCAAGGGCAAAGGTCGGAAGGGCGCAGTGGATTCCGTCATCGATGACGTGGGAAAACCGCTCTGCGGGAACGCCTTTCCCCCGGTTGATGCCGTAATGGTCGCAGAAATCGACGCGGATGGTCTTAATCCCTTGTGCCTTGATGATTTCCAACACTTCCTTTTTTTCCACTTGCTTTCTCCTTTCTTTTATGCTGAATTATACCATGAACAGGCCTATCGGAAACCGGCGACGGAGGAAGGAAATATGGGATTTCTCCGTTGTAGGAGATGGAGTTCATGAGATCAAAATAACCTGTGTGAGTAGTAGAATATTGTGTGTAGAGTCATTTTTTTCTATCAAATAATTTTAGAGGAGTCAAGGAGAAAATTTTCACATTCTCTTCTTTGGGGCGTGTTTCTTGAAAAAAATTTGTTAAATTAATGGGTTACATTTTCCGATTGACAAAGAAAAAAATTTTTCATAACATAAAAATTCCATTTTTTTGATTTGATGAAGGAATATTTTCACCATTTAACGAGGGAAGAACCATGGATCCGGTCATGACTAAAGGTGAATTCTTTTCAAAAATCCGGGAAGGAACTCTAAATTTCTCTCCGAAGAACAAGGCCCTTGCAAACTTTGTGGTTCAGAACTACCAGAGGGTGGCCTTCATGACCGCCCGACAGTTGGCTCAACGATGTGAGGTGAGCGAGTCGACGGTCATGCGCTTTGTCACCTCTCTCGGTTATACCGGGTATCCGGATTTTTTAAGGACCCTTCAGGGGATCGTCAACTATGAACTGACGGCGGTCGAGAGGCTTGAAATTACTCCGGAGGAGAAGAAGGGAAGGCCGAGAAAGTCGGGGACCGAACGTCTTGTCAAAAAAACAATCCTGACCGAGGTCGAGAATCTCCGAAGACTGTATGATCATTTCTCAGAGGAGGATTTCGATCGGGCGGTGGAGGAAATCGTCAAAGCCAAGCGGATCGTGGTTATTGGTTTTCGAGTGTCTGCCTCCCTGGCGATGTTTTTTGGATACCTTCTGAAAAAAGTGAAGGAGACCGTGATCGTCCTGACCCAGAGTGGATCGACGGTGTACGATCAACTCGGCTCCCTCGAGAAAGACAGCTTGGTCATCGCCCTTGGCTTCCGGAGATATCCGAATGAACTAATCGAAGCGCTGAAATACTGCAAGAGTCGCAACCTTAAGGTTTTGGCCGTGACGGACAGCATGGTGTCTCCGGTGGCTGCGCTGGCGGATTTAATTCAGGTGGTCGAATACGAAGGGGAGTCCTTTGTGGATACCTTCGCCGCTCCCATCTGTCTGATCAATGGCCTGATTGCCGAAGCGGCGATGAAGGATAAGAAAAAGTCCCTGGGAATGCTCAACAAGCTGGAAAAGATAGCCGAAGAAAAGAAGATCTATTATCAAGAAAGTCTGCGATAAGAGAGAGATTTTAACGTTTGGTATAGACCTTTCCAGGGAGCCGCCCGCCTGGCCACGTCATTTTGGCCGATGATGTCTAGGACTTCTAAATCAATATCCACGGCCAAAAAAAAACTTGACAACATTTTCGTTTTATTGTATGGTGGAAAATATTCATATTATTTTTTAAATGGAGGAAAAATGTCACCTCCGTCGATAGAAAAAAACTTCATCCCCGTTACAAGCTTCGATGGAAGCAGAGCCCGGGACAGGGCACACAACGGGGCTTTCTGACGAGGCATACGGCCAGGGAGAAAGGAAAAGGGGTGAAAAGCATGGAAAAGGAGAAAATTGATTCGATCGTCAAGGCGGTGGTTGAGGAGCTCGGCAGGAGGGGACAGACGGGGACAGGTTCTGGATCATCCCCTTCTCCGCCTCCGGTGAAAAAGAATAAACTGAAGATCGCCGTCCTCGGGGCCGGCAATAGTGGAAACGCCATGGCCGGTCATCTGGTCCTCAAGGGATTCCCGGTGAACTTCTGGAGTTTTTTCGATTTCGAGCTTTCGCCGGTCGTTCAGAATGGAGGAATCCGGATGGAGGGACAGGTCGCCAGCGGCCTGGCTAAGCCGGAGATAGTCACCAATTGCCTCGATAAAGCGGTCAAAGGCGTTGATCTCATCATGATCAATACGCCCGCGACGGTGCACCGGACGCTGGCTTCGATTCTCTGCGGGCTTCTTCGGGACGGCCAGATTATCGTCCTCAACCCGGGTCGGACGGGCGGAGCTCTGGAATTTGCGAGAACGCTGAAGCGTTACGCCATCCGCGCCAAAGTATTTTTGGCCGAAGCCCAAACCTTTATTTATGCGGCAGAGTTGAGAGGTCCCGGGGCCGTTGAGATTCTGAAAGAGAAGAATAAGATGCGGGTGGCCGCCCTTCCGGCGAAAGACAATCGTTGCGTGATGGATACCCTCGTCCAGGTTTATCCCCAGATCGAAGCGGCTCAGAATGTCCTGGAAACGAGCCTCAATAATGTCGGACCCGTCAACCACCCCGCGCCGATGCTCCTCAATACCTCGATTATTGAGCGGTCGGCAGCAGGAGAAGATCTCCGGTTCTACCGGGATCTGATCACCCGGCCCATCGTCGAGATGGTGATGGAGAAGATTGACGATGAAAAAGTTTCAATCACAAAGGCCTTTGGCTTGGACGCCTGGACATGCCTGGACTGGTATCGCGAGAGTTACGGGGTGACCGGGCCCAGCCTCTACGATGTGTACCATAACAACCCCTATTATCTCGGATTTCATGCTCCCACGGATATCCTGCAGCTGAATAATATTCTCGATGAGGTTCCGAATAGCCTGGTTCCTTTGGCCTCTTTCGGTGACCTGATGAACATCGATACCCCTGCCATTGACAGCTTGATCAATCTCGCTTGTACCATGATCGATATTGATTTCTGGTCTGAAGGAAGGACGGTCGAATCTCTGGGACTGGGGAAGAAGTCGCCGAAAGAGATCCTTCAGTTTGTTGAAGAGACGGACCCCTTCGGCCGTTGCAAGGAGGGAAGGCTCTGCAGATCGATCTCCTGGACACAGAACGGGGTATTGCGGTGAGAGGAAACAGTCCGCAACAGTAACGAACGAGCTTTTGAGTTGAATCGAAAAGGAGGTTTCATATGGTCGAAAAGGGTTTTGTGGCACTGGGTTTAATCGAGACAAGGGGATTGGTGGGGTCAGTGGAGGCAGCAGATGCCATGGTCAAAGCCGCCAATGTGCGCCTGATCGGGAAGGAGAAAGTGGGCGGCGGCTATGTCACGGTGATGGTCCGTGGTGATGTGGGAGCCGTGAAAGCGGCCGTCGATGCGGGTGCCGCAGCTGCTAAGCGGGTTGGCGAGCTTGTTTCCGCCCATGTCATACCGAGACCCCATGATGATGTGGAGATGATTCTTCCAAAAGCCGGGTAACCCCGGAAGCCGGAGAGAATCCGTATTGCTGAATGGCCGAAGAGAGAGCCCTTCGAAGGCTTCAGATGGGCTTAAGCCTTCGACGATCTCAGGTCTGCCATTCCTAGGAAGGGGAATGTCATGCTGATGGGTAGAGTGGTAGGTAAGGTTTGGTCTACCCGTAAGGAGAATCGAATTACGGGTTTAAAACTGCTCATCGTCCAGCCCCTCGACCACCTGCAGAGACCCTATGGAAATGTGATCATTGTTGGAGATCAGATCGGAGCGGGGATTGGAGAACAGGTGGTCGTCGTTCAGGGAAGTTCTGCCCGAACGGCAATCCCAGAGCTGGAACTTCCTGTGGATGCCGTGGTGATAGGGATCATCGACAATATTGAGCTGGACGAGAGGCAGTACCAGACCGGAGACAAGGCCAACCTGAAAAAGGGACTTGAGAAGTGAAAGAGATTGTCTCCAAGGTACGAGAGGCCGGCGTCGTCGGCGCGGGAGGGGGAGGTTTCCCAACCCATGTGAAGATCGACACGTCGGTCGATGTTGTCCTGGCGAATGGGGCCGAGTGCGAGCCTCTGCTGCACTGCAATCAAGAACTCATGAACCGGGAAGCGGGGAAAATCCTGGAAGGGCTTCGGTGGGTTCGGGAGGCAACCAGCGCAAAGAAGGCTCTTGTCTGCCTGAAAAAGAAATACGAGAAGGCGATCGAGGCATTCAGAGCGCACGGAGGGGGAAAAGAGTTCGAGCTCTTTGTGATGGATGATTTCTATCCGGCGGGTGATGAATTTTCTCTGGTTTATGAGGTTACCCGGAGGCAGGTCCCTGAGGCGGGAATTCCTCTCATGGTGGGCGTTGTGGTCAGCAACGTGGAGAGCCTGTATAACATCGCCAGGGCAATGCAAGGGATTCCCGTCACCGAGAGGATGCTGACCGTCGCCGGAGCGGTTCGAAAACCCGTGAGCCTCAACGTTCCCATAGGAATATCCGCAGAAGAATGCATTGTCTTGGCCGGCGGGCCCACGGTTGACGAATACCGCATCCTTGCCGGAGGGCCCATGATGGGAAAATTGGTGGAGCCCGACTACCCCGTCCAGAAGACCACAAGCGGGATCGTGGTACTTCCCTCTGATCATCCGGTCATTCAAAAAAAGAGGCTGGACATTAAGGACATCGTGCGAAGAGCCAAAGCCGCCTGCATCCAGTGCTTTTCTTGCACAGAAATGTGCCCTCGCTACCTTTTGGGTCACCGATTGGAGCCGCATAAGATCATGCGATCTACCAGTTATGGCCGGGCCGATACAGATATCTTGACCCAGGCCATTCTCTGCTGCGAATGCGGCGTCTGTGAGCTCTTTGCCTGCCCCATGTTCTTGTCCCCCCGGGAGATGAATGCCCTCCTCAGGAAGAAATTTGGAGAGCAAGGAGTGCGATGGCCTGGACCGAAGAGAGAATGCGAGACCTATTCAACCAGGGAGGGGCGAAAAATCCCGATCGGCCGCCTGGTCGGTCGTTTGGGTATCAAAGCGTACGATCTCCCCGCTCCCTTTACAACGATAAAACAAGCTCCTGATCGCGTCACAATCCCGTTAAGCCAGCACACGGGGGCGGCGGCCATTCCAGTCGTGAAGGTGGGCGACCGGGTTGAAGCAGGGCAACCGGTGGGGGAAATTCCTGAAAAGAAACTGGGGGCAAGGGTTCATGCCAGCATCCGGGGCAGAGTGACACAAGTAGGCAAGACGGTCGTCATCGAGGCCATCAAGAATTGAGAGCGCCGATAGGAGAGAGCCGTGGCAGAAAAAGCGGTAGGGCTCGTTGAATTCATCAGTATTGCCAGAGGGATCGAGGCCACGGATGAAATGGTTAAAGTGGCCGAGGTCAATCTCCTTCTGTCAAGGACCATTTGCTCGGGAAAATACATCACCCTGATCGGCGGAGATGTCGGCGCTGTGGAACGGGCGATCGATACCGGGGTGAAAATTGCCGGTGAGACCTTGGTCGACCAGTTTATTCTTCCCAACGTCCATCCCTCGGTCATTCCCTCAATTACGGCCACAACACCCATTGAGGACCTGAGATCACTGGGGATCATCGAAACCTTTTCCGTCGCCGCCAGCATCGTGGCGGCGGACACAGCCGTCAAAGCCGCTTCCGTCGATCTGGTTGAGATACGGGCGGCCATTGGTCTGGGCGGAAAATCCTTTGTCATTTTGAACGGAGATGTGGCCGATATTCGGACCGCTGTGGAACGCGGTGAGGAGAGGGCTCGGAAAGAGGGAACCCTGGTCTACAGCATTGTGATCCCGGCCCCACGAAAAGAGCTGCTTGACGCGCTTTTATGAGTCTACGGCTTGAGAAAGGAAATGAGAGATGAAAGAGCTGATTACTGCAGAAATGGTCAGAGAGATGGCAGCCAAGAGCCTGAAGCAGATTTTCGTCTCCTCCAACACGATCATGACTCATGCCGCCCGTGATCAGGCCGCAGAGCTGGGCCTTGAGGTTGTGGAGGGAGTTTCTGCTGCTTCCGCCTCCGAAGGAAAGGACTTGAAGGGGATCCGGGATGCGGTGGTCCAATGCCTGAAAGACGAATTCAAAGATCAGCCTCTGAATGAGGAGACGGTAAGGACGATTGTGAAGAGGGTGATTGACAGGCTGGGGTGTGGGTGAGCGGGATAGGGCAAATCCGGTGAGATTTGATTAAGGAGGGTTTTATATGAAAGACGTGGCTTTGGGGTTGGTTGAAACGAAAGGATTGGTCGGATCCGTTGAAGCGGCGGATGCCATGGTGAAGGCCGCCAATGTACGCCTTGTGGGAAAAGAGTATATTGGAAACGGGTATGTGACGGTCATGGTACGGGGAGACGTAGGAGCGGTCAAGGCGGCTGTTGATGCGGGAGCAGCAGCGGCAAAGAGAGTGGGAGAGCTGATATCCGCCCATGTCATTCCAAGACCTCATGACGACGTGGAGACGATTCTGCCAGAGGGGAGCAAGAAAGAAGGTTAAATCAGAAAGAAGCCGGAATGGACCTTCGGGGAGAGAATAAAGGCTACCCTTATCCACTGGGAGTTCTTCAACGGATAGAAAAACTGGCTGACCGGATGAATCGTCCCAGTCGATGGCTCCTTCCCGAAGGGAGACCGGAGCTCTTCGTCGGCGTGGATTTGGGGACGAGTTATGTGGTGGTGGTCGTGGTCGATGATCAGGGAGATCCCGTAGGAGGCATGATGCAATTTGCGACGATTGCACGGGAAGGTCTCATCCTCGATTATCTTGGGGCCATTGAGATCGTCAAGGGGATGGTGGAAAGTTTACAAAAGGGATTAGGAATTCAGTTAGGGTATGCGTCCACCTCTTTTCCACCGAAGACCGAATCCGCCAATATCCGGACCACCCAATATGTCGTCGAGTCCGTCGGGATGAAGGTGTTGAAGATTGTGGATGAGCCCTCTGCCGCCAATCGCCTTTTAAACGTTCAAAACGGAGCTATCGTGGATATCGGCGGCGGAACAACCGGGATTGCCGTCGTTGAGGACGGGGAAATTATTTATACGGGAGATGAGCCCACCGGAGGAACTCATCTCAATCTGGTCATTGCCGGAAGAAAAAAAATCTCATTCGAAGAGGCGGAGTCTTACAAACTCGAACATCAAGCAGAGACCCTGGAGATCACCCTTCCCGTCATTCAAAAGATGGCCACCATCGTTCGGGATCACATCGGTGACCGGAGAGTGGAGGTCGTCCATCTCGTCGGAGGGACGAGCGGCCTTATCGGGATGGAGAAGGTTGTGGAGGAGGAGCTGGGCATTCCAGTCGGAAAGCCCAGTCATCCCCAGCTGGTTACTCCGTTAGGGATTGCCATCGCTTGTACGGAAGAAAGATCGGTTCAGTCGGGCCGTCGAGAACCCCTTCGGTCCGTGTGAGGAGCGTCTTGGTCAAAAAGCAAGAAAAGAGCCGAAAATCAAAAATGCCGTCTCGGGAAAAAACCAAGGAGTTGTCCCGGAAAATGACGGAAGGTCTCCAAAAAGAATTGGATGGACTTGTCTCCCCAATCTCGGTGAGATCAGAGCGCCAAGGGGAAACGAAAGAACGCCGGGTTGTCGTTGGGGACGAGACTGTCTTTCAGAAATCCGCGGAGGACGAACAGGTTTCGGAAAACAAACAGGAAGAAGAAAAGGTCAGGCCCGCAAGGAAACAGGTCAATCCTTGGGGAATCGTTATCGGTGAAACAGATTAGGAGAAACCATGGAAGCGACGGTCGATTTAAGAGCCTATTTCTATCTGGATAAGATGCAGCCGCAGGTGGCTGCTTACATCGGCACCACAGCCTTCGGTTTTTTGCCCATCGCGGGAGTGGCCTCTTTATTCATTGAGGTCCGGCCCGGCATGGCGATTAACAACATCACGGACCTCGCCGTCAAGAAATCTGACGTGAAACCAGCCATGCAGATTGTTGAGAGACAGTATGGCCTCTTGGAAATCCACTCGGATACCATGGCAGAGGTGGTTCAGGCCGGCACGGCCATACTGGAGGGATTGGGGCTCCAGGAGCACGACCGATTCAAGCCGAAAATCCTCTCCACAAGAGTGATCACCCGGGTGAACGATTACCATTGCCAGCTGATTAACCGCACCCGCAGCGGTTCCATGCTTCTGGCCGGGCAGACGCTCTTCATCCTTGAGGTGGAGCCCGCAGGTTACGCAGCCCTGGCGGCGAACGAAGGTGAAAAATCGACCGACGTCATCCTCGTCGATATGCGGCCCTACGGTGCTTCGGGAAGGGTCTATTTGGCGGGAACGGAAGCCAATATCGAAGCCGCGGGAAACGCTTCCATCCAGGCTTTGCAATCCCTGGGAGGCAAAGAGATGGGGCGTTAGATTTCGGTACCATCTTTGAAAGAGGAGAAGATCAATGGGCCTTGATATCAAGCAGATCGATGCGATTGTGGAAAAGATCGTCACTCGCCTGTCGCAGTCGGAACCCTCTCTTTCATCGGGAATCAAAACAGGAGACGGTATTTTCCAGAATATCGATGAGGCGGTCCGGGCAACCCACCATGCCCAAAGGGATCTGGTTGAGGGCACCTCGATCGAGAAGCGAAAAGAGATTATCGAAGTCATCCGAAAAGTGGCTCGTGACAACGCCAAAGAGTGGGCGCAGATCGAACTCATGGAAGCGGAGATGGGACGGTTCGAAGATAAGGTGAAAAAAATCATTGCTTCTTCGATGGTTCCCGGGATGGAAGACCTGCAGACCGTCGCTTATAGCGGAGATCGGGGCATGACGATTATTGAAAGGGCTCCCTACGGGGTGATCGGTTCCATCAACCCGATTACCAACGCTATTCCTACCATTCTGTTTAACAATATCATGATGATTGCGGGCGGCAATGCCGTCGTTCACAATCCCCACCCCAGGGCAAAGATTTCCTCTGCCAGGGCGATTCAGGCGTTTAACCAGGCCATTCAAAGCGTTGGAGGTCCCCCTAACCTGACGACGGCCATCGTGGAGCCGACGATCGAATCAGCCCAAGCCCTCATGAAGCATCCTCTTGTCAAACTTCTTGTGGTGACAGGAGGGCATGGTGTGATTCACGCAGCCCAACAGAGCGGTAAGAAAGTCATCGCGGGCGGACCGGGCAATCCTCCTGCGATCGTGGATGAGACCGCGGACCTTGAAAAGGCGGCCCGATTTATCGTCGAGGGGGCTTCGTTCGAAAATGATACGCCCTGCGCCAGCGAGAAAGAGATTATCGCCGTCGAAAGCGTCGCGGATGAGTTGAAGGTTCAACTCAAGAGAAACGGGGCCTATGAAATCAACGCCCATCAACTCGACCAGCTTGTCTCCAAAGTCTTTCGCGAGGTCCGTGGCCCTGGAAAGGCTGGTTTGATCAATTATGACTATATCGGGAAAGATGCCGGAGTCCTTTTGGGCCTGATTGGAGTGAAAGGGGCCGAGGATGTTAAGATTGTGTTTGCAGAGACAGACCGCCATCATCCGCTGGTCTGGACGGAACAGTCCATGCCTCTTCTTCCATTCGTGAGGGTGAAGGACGCCGAAGAGGCGATGGATTTAGCCATCGAGGTGGAACAGGGTTTCGGCCACACCATCGTCATCCATTCCATGGATATGGAAAGACTCAGCCGGATGTCCAAAAGAGTGGAAGCCGCAGTTTTAGTAAAAAATGGATCATCCCTTGCGGGTGTAGGAGTCGCGGGAGAGGGTTTTATTTCATTTCACATTGCCACAGGAGCTGAAGGCCACACTTGTCCAACTCTGTTTACTCGACCCCGTCGATGTTGCATGGTGGACTTCTTCAGGCTTAAATAGGCACTGTCTTTTGGCCTCTCATTTTCCAGGGGTTTCTGTTTTATGAAAAGGAAAGTTCCAATCGGACTCCTTGTGACTCTGGAAGATGGAAATGATTCTCTGACCAATCCCCGGCCTGTGGAAGTCGCAGGTGGGTTCCCCGTGCTTATTCCGTATTTTGTAAAGATGGAGACCATCCGGTCTCTCCCCGACCTGGTCGGAGGCCTGATCTTGGCCGGGGGAGGGGATGTGGATCCCCGTCATTATGGCGAACTTCCCCACCCGAAGCTCAAAGAGGTCGAGCCTCTCAGGGATTCTGTAGAATTGAAAATCGTCCGGGAGGCTCTGGAAAGAGGCTTGCCGATCCTCGGAATCTGCCGGGGCATCCAAACCCTTAATGTCGCGGCAGGAGGGACACTGTTCCAAGACATCCCGAGTTTCATCTCTACCGATATTGAACATTCTCAAGATTGGGAATCGGCACTCGATCCCGAAACTTCCCAACAGCACCATCCGATTGAAATCGACCTTTCGAGCCACCTTTTTAAGATGGTTGGAGAGAAGTCGATCATGGTCAACAGTTTTCATCATCAAGCGGTCAAAGAAGTGGCTCCGGGGTTCAGGGTGACGGCCAGGGCGCCGGATGAGGTGATCGAAGGGATTGAAAGTGTTCGCCACTCTTTTGTAATCGGGGTTCAATGCCATATCGAACTCCTCTGGGCTAAAGATCCCCGTTGGTTCAACCTTTATCAAACTTTTGTCAAAGCCTGCGAGGAGTATTATAATTATTTGTGTGAATGATTAAAGGAGGAAAAAATGTGCGGCATTGCAGGACTGATTGCCCGGGAGAAAGTGGATATCGGTCTGACAATCGTAGATATGCTCAATAAACTGAAGCATCGGGGGAGAGATTCCACGGGGTTGGCAGTCTATGAGGACCGAAAGGATATTCAGATCAAAGTGGCCATGAACAAGGGAGAACTTCAACCCCGTCTCGAATCCATGATATCGAAGTATGGTAAGATCTCGAAGGAGAAGTCCTACCCGAGCATCGGGGGATATCTCTTCTTCGAAGCTTCCGTTGATATGGATGAAAATAAGATTTCCGAACTCCATAAGGAGATTGACAGAGACCTCGAGCTCTGTGTCCACCACTTCGGCCGGCGGATCAAGGTTTATAAAGACATAGGGGACGCCGGAGATTTGCAGGGACACTACGATTTTCACGGCATCTATGGAACCCATGGCATCGGCCATGTGAGACTGGCCACGGAGAGTGTCGAAAACATCAATTTTGCCCATCCCTTTGTCTCCTACCTCTATTCGGATCTAGCCATCGTCCATAATGGCCAGTTGACCAATTATTTCAATATGCGTCGAAAGATGGAGCGCCTCGGGATACAGTTTAAAACCTACAACGATTCTGAGCTGATTGCTCATTATCTGGCCTATCAAATGACGGAGCTAAAAAGGGACTTTGAAGGGGCTCTCTGGGGGGGGTTGGAAGTCTTCGATGGTGTCTTCACATTTTTAGCCTCAACGCCAAAATATATCGGAGTGGTCCGGGACAAGCTGGCGATCAAACCGGTTCTATTCTATGAATCTGAAGACAAGCTTTTCTTGTTCGGGTCAGAGCAAACCTGCATGGCTCCGGTCAGGGAAGACATTTTTGCGACGGAAATGCATCCGGGAGGAGTAAGGGTATGGTCCATCTGAACATCAAGGGAATGAAGAGCCGGGAAGTCAATCGAAAGTTGAGGGAGCTCGTTTTGAAGGAGAAAGAGATCTTCATCGAACACCCGGATTCGATCCATAATTTCGCCACGGCTCTCAAGGGCGACGGGAAGGTTGTTGTCCGGGGGAGCACGGGGTTTTACACCGGGGGATTTCTGGAAGGCCCGACCTTGATCATTCAAGGCAATACAGGTTTGTACACGGGCGATAATATGATGAGGGGGATGATCCTCATCGAAAAAAACAGCGGGAGCAACGTGGGACCCTCCATGATCGGCGGAACGATTGTTGTGAAGGGCCACTGTGGAAGTTGGGCTGGCTTCGGGATGAAAGGGGGAACCCTCCTGATTTGCGGCAATGCCGGAATGTGGACCGGGAAAATGATGCTCGGGGGTCGAATCATTGTTCTCGGCTCGATGGGGATGGGGACGGGCGATTCGATTTACAACGGCGTCATTCATACCCTGGATAGAGATGTCGAAAAAAAGTTGGGCAGCAATGTCCAGGTTGTTTCCATCTCTCAAGAAGAGAAAGAAGAGGTCCATAAGCTCCTTGAACGTTACGGCATAAACCGAAACATTCGGTTGGATGACCTGAAAAGTGTCGTTCCAAAAGTATATGGTCGCCATGAATATGTATTGTTTAAGCCCACGCATCTTGGGAGATAGGAATGGAGGTATCCCATGGCAAAAGAAGACAAGGATGAAACAAGAGAAATAGGAAGGGAAGTGAGAGGGGTTTGGACTAAGGAGGTCGTCCGGGAAATAAAACAGAAAGCAGAAACAGGAAGGCACTTGATTCGAGGCTGTGGAACAACTCGCAGGCTCCCTCATTTTGATGATCTCGTCATAATGGCCTCTCAACTCTCGAGAATGGCTATTGATACTTATCGAGAGGATTGCAATACCAAAACCGTCTTGGGAAAGAGGGTTGCCAAAGAACCTCTGGTGATTGAGACCCCCATCATGATTTCCGGTATGTCTTATGGAGCCTTGAGCAAAGAAGCTAAGATTGCGATGGCCAAAGCCACGTCTATCGTGGGGACATCGATCAACAACGGTGAGGGAGGCCTGCTTCCGGAGGAGCGCGCCAATTCCTACAAGGAGGTCGTCCAAATCTTGCCCAGCCGGATCGGCTTTTCTTTAAGAAATATCGAAGCAGCCGATGCCTTGGAGATTATCTGCGGCATAGGGGCAAAACCTGGGCTCTCCGGCCATCTCATGAAGGAAAAGATTACAGAAGAGATCGCAAAATTCAGACAACTACCACCAGGCATAGATCTCCATAGCCATCCAAGACACGGAGATATTTATGGAGCAGATGATCTGATTCTGAAGATTGAAGAGTTAAGGGAGATTACAGAGGATAGAATTCCCATTTTTATCAAGATCGCGGCGGGTCGCGTAAACGAGGATGTGAAGATCGCTGCCAAGGCCGGGGTGGATGGAATTGTGGTGGATGGTATGGAGGGAGGGACGGGTGCAGCACCTCTCATTGCACTGAATCACCTGGGCATTCCCACACTTCCAGCCCTTGTTCAGGCAACGCGGGCCCTTGAGGAAATGGGGTTGAAAGATCAGGTAAGCTTGATCGTTTCTGGAGGTATCAAAGACGGTGCTGATGTGGCTAAGGCCCTGGCTCTGGGTGCGGATGCTGTAGCCATTGGAACAGGGGCCATGGTCGCCATGGGTTGTACGGTCTGCCTCCAATGCCACAAGGGGGCCTGCCCGCACGGCATTGGAACTCAGAGGGAAGACCTCAGGGCTAAACTTGACGCCGAGGAGGCTGCCATTCGAGTGGCCAACTACATCAAAGCCATGACTTATGAGCTAGTCATTCTGACAAAGGCCGCCGGAAAGACCGACGTTCACTCATTGGAGAGAGAGGATGTGCGTGCCCTGACTCTGGAAGCGAGTTTAACCACAGGAATTCCCCTGGTTGGAACGAATTTTGTCTTCGGAGACCGGTTTGGGTATATTTGAGATGGAATCAGCCATGAAGGAGACGCTGGATCTAAGAGCCTATTTCTATTTAGACAGGATGCAGCTGCAGGTGGCTGCTTATATCGGGTCAACGGCATCGGGGTTTTTACCCATTGCTGGCGTCGCTTCTCTGTTTATCGAAGTCCGACCGGGCATGGCGATCAACAACCTCACGGATATTGCCGTGAAGAAATCCGATGTAAAACCAGCCATGCAGATTGTTGAGAGGCAATATGGTCTTCTTGAGATCCACTCTGAGACAATGGCAGAAGTGGCTCATGCAGGGACCACTATTCTGGAGGCTCTGGGTTTGCAGGAGCGCGATCGATACAAACCGAATATCCTCTCAACCAATGTCATCACTCGTGTGAACGACTACCATTGTCAACTGGTGAATCGACAACGAAGGGATTCCATGCTTCTTGCAGGGCAGACATTGTATATTCTTGAGGTGGAGCCTGCAGGATATGCGGTCCTGGCCGCGAATGAAGCGGAGAAATCGGCAGACATTACTCTGATAGAAGTCCGGCCCTTTGGTGCATCGGGAAGGATCTACCTGGGAGGTACCGAGGCTGATATCGAGGGTGCAAGCCAAGCAGTCCTTCAGGCATTGAAATCTATTGAGGGAAGAGGGATCAGTAAGAACGGATAGCATGCGAGAAGGATCGAAGGCTCGATCCCTCCGGTTCTAACCACCGCTTCTCTCGTAAATAGATTTTTTTAGCCATCATCCAAATTAAAGGGGAGGTGAAAAAAATGGCTAGGCAAGGAAAAGCTGACATAGTCATCACTAATGGCAAAGTCATCACTGTGGATAAAGACTTCAGTATCAAACAGGCTGTGGCTGTAAAGGGTGACAAAATTGTGGCCGTGGGTACTAACGATGAAATAAACGCCTTTATTGGATCCAATACTAAAATATTAGATCTGAAAGGAAAACCGATCTTGCCCGGAATCAACGATGCCCATATGCATGCGCCTTTTTTCGGAGCCACCAGGCCGCCGTTGGCCCTTGATCTCACTTATCCTACGGTAAAATCGATCCCGGAAATGGTCGAAGCACTTCGCAAGAAAGTCGCAGAGGTGAAACCGGGAGAGTGGATTCGGGGTTTTGGCTGGGATCAGGGTTCTCTCGAGGAATGTAAGAATGACCCGACCAGGCTCCCCAGGAAGTGGGACATCGATCCAGTCTCTTCTGATCACCCGGTGGTCTTCACCGATTTCTCGGCCCACACCCTGCTCGCGAATAGCAAAGCCCTCGAGATCGCTGGAATCAGTAAAGATACTCCTAACCCGGTTTCGGGTGAGATGGAGAGGGATCCAAAGACAGGAGAGCCAACTGGAATATTCAAGGAGCCGGGTGCACAGGCCCTTGTGTCCGCCCATGTCCCTTTGCTGACCCGGAAAGAAAAAAAGGAAGCAGTTCTCACGGCTCTTCGTCACCTCAATGCGAATGGTGTTACGAGCTTTACCGATGCGGCCATCGGTCCAGGCGGCGAGACGTATGTGTACGGTGTGATGAGTGCCGAATTCGTTGATATCTACAGAGAGTTGTTGAATGAGGGCAGCTTGACAGCCAGGGTGAACGTTTTGTTGCTTCTGGGCGATTACGGCGCCCTCACCTTAGAGGATTTGAAGAAGAACATGGAGACATTCAAGGTGCCGAAAGATGTGGACAAGGCGTGGCTCAATTTTCCGGGAGTCAAGATCTTTGCCGATGGTATCCCTCTGACCATGACTTCTTGGATGAATGAGGATTATGTGACAGGGGGGCGCGGCACCTCCGTGATTCCGGGAAAGACCGATCAGGAACAATGGGATAATCTGACCGAAATGATCACCTATGTCCACTCCAAGGGTTATCAATTAGGCGTCCACGCCACGGGCGACAGGGCCATTGATGCCTCGGTGGACGGATTCGTCAAGGCCATTCAAACCATTCCAGGAGGCGACCCGCGTCATTACCTCATTCATGGAGATTTTATCAGCCCGGAAAAGGCTAAGACTCTGGGAAAATATAACTGTGGGATCGCCATGCAGCCCTTTATAAGCGTGATGATCTCCGATTTCGAACCTGCAGTGGTGGGCGAAAAGCGGGCAGCCTACGAGTGGCCCACCCGGACGGTCATCGATGCCGGCGTCAACCTGACAAGCAGTTCTGACGCCCCGGTGACTTATCCCAACTGGAGAATGGGCGTACAGGCGGCTGTCTTAAGAGAGGGTTTAATTTCGGGCAAAGTGAGTGGCCCGGAAGAATGCATCGCCGTGGAAGAAGCAATTCGAACCTATACGATTAACGGAGCATGGCAGGACCATATGGAAGATGTGAAGGGCTCTATCGAAGTGGGAAAATTAGCGGATTTCTGCGTCATCGGAGACGACATATTGACCGTCGATCCACACAAGATCGGCGAGATACCCGTTTTGATGACGATCGTGGGGGGCAAGATCGTCTACGCCGCAGGAGGGAACTGGCTCAAATGATCAGGCATCATGAGCCATGGGCTCTCAGCGAAGTTCCAAGAGACTTTTAAATAAGAAGGTGGTGCTCACTTGACAATGGAGAAATCAGGATAGAAAAGAGCTTATCCCGAAAAGGAGGAAAAGGAGATGAATAGCAAGAAGAGAATATGGCGTGTTCTGGGGATTCTTCTTTCGTCATTATTGCTTGAAGTCGTATTCGCCGGCTACATTCTTGCAGCCCCTAAACGTTTGAAGATCGGAGTTATCCTACCGATCTCTGGCCCTATTAGCACGGTTGGCATGAGTTTGGCACGGGGTTTTGAGCTATTCTTTGATAAGGTGAATGAGAAGGGGGGTGTGAAGATCGGTAACGAACAATATCTTTTCGACTTCATCCTCGAAGATGAAAAGATGAGTCCGGAAGCTGCGGCCATCGCTGCAAAAAAGCTCGTCCACAAAGACGGTGCGAAGTTTGTATTTGGTGCCATTCTCGATGCAAGTACAGAGGCCATTTACCAGGTCTGTGCACCCAGTAAGGTACTGCACTTAGTATTTTGGGTCAATGTTCCGTGGCACCCGGCGGATGTAAACCCGAAGAAACCGCTCGCTGTTCGCCTTGCCGTTTCTCCACACGATCCACAAGCGAGTGATTACGATTATCTGATCAAGACCTACCCAAACGTCAAGAAAGTCGTGATCAGTGCCCCTGACATCGGCTATGAGGGGATGATTGAAAAGTGTAAGGCATTAGCAAAGAAACTCGGTGTTGAGGTGATAGCTGTCGAGAAGTGGCCGATTGGTACGACGGATTTTATTCCGGTCTTTACAAAAATATTAGCTCATAAACCTGATGCCATTCATGCAATGATCAGCGGACAGGCAATGTATCAGCTCAGGGCAGCCCGCCAGTTGGGCTTTAAAGGACCCTTCTTCTCTGATTCGCCCTTAGGCCCTGATGTGATCCTTCGAGTTGCGGGCCCCGAGGCTTCCACAGACGTATTTTGCAATGGCATGGATCTTGGGAATGCCACGGAAGCAATGCGGGACGTCATGAAAAGGTGGCAGGCAAAGTACAAGGAGGAATTTGTCTCTGACGCTTTCTTGGGATGGGATGAGGCCTGGATACTTACTCAGGCAATGGAGAAGGCCAAAAGCGTTGATCCAGGTAAGGTACTGGCAACACTTGAGACCATGACCAAGCCCGGGAGTCTCCAGACGGTCTTCGGTCCGGGTCACATGGGAGGATTAAAAAGCTTTGGGGTCAACCGGGTGCTGGTAAGGCCCATTCCCCTCAGTCGAATCATGAATGGCAAGATAGAATTTGTTAAATTCATAGTACCTGATGTGCCGTAGAAATACAGACAGCTTTTCATTTTCGATGAATTCGCTTTCCAAAGGTTGAGAGGGTGAGGGCTGGAATATTAGACCCCTCCCCCCTTTTTGTCTGAAAATATCATCTTGCCGATGAAAGGCCGAGTGAAACAAAGGAGGTTCTTGCATTGGATCTGCCCTCTCAGGCCATCTGGCAGGGTTTCTTCAATGGAATCGCATTGGGCTGGATCTACATCCTGATGGCCCTTGGTCTAACCCTGATCTTCGGCATTATGAACATCATGCAGTTTGCCCACGGTGAAATATATATGGTGGGAGCTTATGTCGTTTACTATCTTACAGCTTCTAATGGGGTCAATCTTTTCGTGGCAACCCTCCTCAGCATGATCGTCATGGCAGTCTTCGGCATTTTTTTGGAGCGACTCCTCTTTCGTCATGTGAGAGGCCAGGTATTATCCCCAATTGTTGTGAGCGTGGGGCTCACCCTGATTCTGCAAAGTGGCGCTGTGGCGGGATTTGGCGTATATGAGCGTAGTGTCCCTCGACTCAGTCAGGGCTCCTTTGAGATTGTTGGAAGCATGATCCCGAAAGACAGAATCGTTGCTGTCGTCTGCGCCATGACTCTGATACTAGTGTTATATGTGTTTCTCAAGAGATTTAAATACGGACAGGCGATGGTTGCAAGCGCTCAACATCGTGAGGGCGCTATTCTGCAGGGAATAAGCCCCAATAAAATGTCGGCTATGGCTATGGCGATTGGCTGCAGCCTTGCGGCTGCTGGCGGGGCGTTGGCGGGGTCGTTATTGATGCTCGATCCTTTTATGGGCACTCAGCCCCTTTTGAAGGGGCTGGTGATTATCGTTTTAGGTGGCATGGGCAGTCTTTTGGGGGCTGCTATAGGAGGGATGATTGTTGGTCTCATCGACGGCCTGGTGCCGATACTCTTCGGACCCGCACCGGCATCCTTGCTTCCTCTCATTATTGTCATCTTCATATTGGTAGTGAGACCTCGAGGGTTATTCGGCCATGAATAGGAGACGACTGATCAGGATGCTCGGTATCATGGCTTTCGTCGTCTTCTTATTCTTCGTGCCCGTATTATTTGACAATGTTTATTGGGTCTCCATCCTGATCATCACTGCGATCAATGCGCTTTTGGCTACGAGCCTTCGCACGATTAGCATTGTCGGACACTTCTCGTTAGGCCATGTTGGTTTCATGCTCCTTGGAGCATACAGTTCGGCTCTTTTGGTCTTGAAGCTTGGAATCTCTTTCTGGGCAGCCTTTATGATGGCTGGGCTGCTATCTGCCCTTGTTGCCGTGGTCTTGGGTTACCCATTCCTCAAAGTGAAAGGGATATATTTCGCTATCTTGACACTCTTAACGGCTGAGAGTTTCAGGTTGACCGCATGGAATTGGCGAAGCTTAACCGGCGGGTCTCTCGGACTGATGAACATTCCCTCTCCCAGCCCGATTTCCATTCCTGCTGTGGGAATCGTCACCTTTGATTCTGAAAGTAGCTTTTACTATCTAACGATCTTTATCGTTCTTCTCTCTCTTCTTGCTCTATACCGCCTTGAGCACTCCCATTTTAATTTCAACTGGAGAGCAATAAGGGAAACCGATGTTCTTGCCCAGTCGGTTGGAATGAATGTTCTTTGGCTGAAGATTCTAAATTTTGCCATTGCATGCTTTTTTGCCGGTATCGCAGGGGCCTTATTTGCTCATTATCAGCGCGGGTTAAGTGCTGATGCAAGCTCAAGGTTCGGGGTGCTGACATCCATCTATCTATTGGTCTATATGGTCGTTGGTGGTGAGAACAGGTTCGCGGGTCCAATCATCGGTGCACTCCTCATCACGATAGCCTCCGAGCTTTCTCGATCCCTCGCACAATACCAGCCCATGATGATCGGGGCTATAGCGATCATTACGGTCTTCCTCTTCCCAGAGGGAATCATTGGTCTACCCGGCCGGCTCATCCATTGGTATAGATACAAAAAAAATGGAATGAGTGCTTGACAAAAAGACCGACGAAAAATTGGGAGCGTCCCAATGCCTTTGGTCGAGATTCATCGCCTGTCTAAGTTTTTTGGCGGGTTGGCTGCCGTCACGGAGCTGAACTTAGATGTTATGCAGGGAGAGATATTGGGACTGATTGGGCCGAATGGCGCCGGCAAGACAACTGTACTCAATATGGTCGGAGGGACTATTTTCCCCAGTCGAGGGAAAATCATTTTTAATGGAGAAGATATCACGAATTTTCCTCCTTACCGGAGAGCCCAGAGAGGGATAGCTCGGGTCTTTCAAGAGAATCTTCTTTTCGGCAACTTTACGGCTCTGGAAAACATACGCTTGGGTTTTCACCTCCATTCGAGGATGGGTTTTGCCGAAAAATTGTTCAATCGACAATCCACAAGGAATAAAGAGAAGGTATGGCTCGGAAAGGCTTTTCAGATGCTGGAATATGTAGGATTGGTTGAACATACTGCCACAGCGGCGATCAATCTCCCCCATGGGAAACAGCGTCTATTGGGTCTCGCTATCGCTCTCGCAACCCAACCACAACTGCTCCTTCTGGACGAGCCGGTCTCTGGGATGAACGCAGAGGAAGTTGAAGGCATGGTGGCTCTGATAAAGATGCTGAGGGAAAAGAGGGGGATCACTTGCGTGGTCGTGGAGCACAACATGAGAGCAGTGATGGGACTGTGCGACCGGATTGCCGTACTCAATTTTGGAGAAAAGATTGCTGAAGGCTTACCCCGGACGATCGTTGAAAGCAAAGCCGTGGTCGAAGCCTACCTCGGGACAGAGTAGGATGCTGTTTAAAATCAGTAATCTGATCGTTCGCTATGAAGGTGCCGAGATACTAAAAAGTATCTCTTTGGAAGTTCAAAAAAATGAAATAGTAACCCTAATTGGAAGCAATGGTGCGGGCAAAACGACGACCTTAAGGACGATATCAGGGTTGAAGAATCCCGCCTCAGGAGAGATCTGGTTTGCAGGTAAGAGGATAGATCGAATCTTACCGCAGGAAATCGTAAAGATGGGTATCGGCCACGGGCCACAGGGAAGAGCCCTGTTCCCCTACATGTCAGTACTGGAAAATCTAAGGCTGGGATCCTATTTAAGGAGAGACCGGGATGGTATCCATAAAGACTTGGAAATGATTTTTGAACATTTTCCCAAACTGAGGGAGCGGAAGTACCAGCAGGCAGGAACGCTGAGCGGAGGAGAACAACAGATGCTCGTGATCGGACGTGCATTAATGGGCAAGCCGAGGTTGCTCATGCTAGATGAACCTTCTTTGGGCCTTTCTCCCCTCATCATTCAAGAAATAGGCCGGGTTGTGCTCGAAATTAATCGAGGCGGAACAAGTGTCCTTCTGGTAGAGCAGAATGCCCGGCTAGCCCTCAAGCTCGCTCATCGAGGGTATGTGTTAGAGACAGGGACCGTTGTTTTGCAGGGGAAAACCGAAAATCTTCTGAATGACGTACGTGTGAAAAGGGCTTATTTAGGTCAATGATGCGAGACCCAATTAAAGTTACCGGATGTCTCTGCATCATAAATGGGACTTAAACCCACAGGGGCTTTTCCCAAAGGGAGAGAATCTTCCCAATTCCTTTTTCCTTTGCGGATTGATAAATACGGTACGCCTCAAACAGGTCGCAGATAGACATTCCCAAGGGATTGAAAAATATCTTTTCCTCATCATTTTCACTTCCCGTCTTCCATCCGAGCAGAATCTCTGGCAAGGATGCATAAAGATCCTTTTCAGTAAACAATCCGGCACCGAAACACCTTCCCACCAAATTGTGCTGATTATCTTTCGCCTGTTCCCAGTCATCCACTACAACCTTTTGAAAAGCTGCGATGACCTCTATTTCGCTGTCCAATCCGGAGATTTCGATATAAAGGCACCCCTTTTCGGGCCAGAAGCGTTTGATATAGGAATGGTCCGAGACGGTTGCTGTAACGACGACGTCTCCTTTTTGAAAGACGGCCTGGGGACTCTTAACAACGATAACCCTTACGGATAAAGCTGATTCCATCTCTCTCGCAAACCTCCCTGCTTTTTCTCAATCGAGGTCATACACCTGTATTCGGTTCAAACGGGGCAGGACTATTTTCAGAGCCATCAACTGGGTCCTCCCCTGGCCCCCTGTTCCGATGAGACCGACGGTCTGACTGTCCTTTTTGGCCAAATACTTGGCCCCCACCCCAGACATAGCGCCGGTGCGCATGGCACTAACGATCGTCCCGTCCATCACGCACAGCGGCACGCCCGATTCGTAATCGTTGAGGATGATCAACGCTGTTGCGCGGGGAATGCCAATATTTTTTGGATTCTCCGGAGCGCTGGATATCCACTTGACCCCCGCAAACCTTTTCTCCGATTCGATACAGGACGGCATGGCAATGACCCGCCTTCGTACATCCGCAGGCTTATCCTTGTCCCACATGATCACCGTCTTGAGAGGGTTAAGCGTCTCCCCGTTTGCACAGGCGCGGAAAGCCGTTTCGACGGCTTCTATGGTCTTGCCCATTTCGAGGCCTCCTGCTTCAATCACCTCCTCCTGAGACAGGTACAGCAATTCAACGGACCCTTTTCTTAGCGGCGACATTCAACCTCCGGCAAATTCAACGCTGACCGTTAAACCTGGATTATTTCCCCCCTTTTGTATCCTCCTCCGCTATGATTGAGGACCATTCGGAACGTAATCAATCATGTGTAGAGTGTCAACACGCATGGACGTTAAAGGATGTGTTTTCTCCTTCTTCAAGGGAAGGGGACTTGGGGATTGAGACGGTAAGCTAAATTTGATAAAATGACCGTTTTTTACAGTCATTCTTACGGATTAGTGAAATTATCAAGGTCGAACCTCCTCCCTTGGTATGTGCACCGGTTGTGTAAAAAGTTTTTAAAAGGTCTTGACACGTAACTTTTGGATTGATAATATGACTGTAATTTGCAGTCATATTATCAACGGAGAAATGATATGAAAGGGGAGAAAGAAGGTGAGAAAGATATCATTGTTTCGACCTCACAATTCAAAGAGTTGCTTGAAATGCTGATCCGCAGACGCAAGGCTTCGGCAACTGCCAGGAGAGTAGGGAAACCGAGACAGACGGTGCGTGACCAGATCGCCTATAATTCAAGGACGATCAACCAGATGATTGAATTGGGAGAATACCTCAATTGTCAACTGGTATTTATTCTTCGCCCCAGAGACCAACTCCTGAGAGAAATGGCTTCGGTTGCCGGATACAAACTGTGGGACCGTTACGGGTTTACTTTCTTAAAAACGGAATCATCTCTTACGAATCAATTCGAAAATGGGTAATGGGGGAGACAAAATGAATCCACCTAAGGAACTTCGGAGGAAGCGATGATAATCATGGCCAATGGTATCAAGATCCATTATGAGATTTCCGGAAAGAAAGATACACCGGTGGTGATGTTGAGCCATTCTCTTGCATCCAGCCTTAAGATGTGGGAGCCTCAGATGGAGGCGTTAACATTACACTATCAGGTGCTTCGTTATGATACCCGTGGCCATGGCCTAACTGAGACAACTCCAGCCCCTTACTCACTTGAACTTCTTGGGAAGGATGCAATTGGTTTGCTTGATGCCCTGAATATTGAAAAGGTCCACTGGGCTGGCCTTTCCATGGGTGGAATGATCGGCCAATCCATTGCCTTAAATCACCCTCAACGCCTCTTGAGCCTTTCTCTTTGTGATACAGGCGCCGTCGTCCCCGCAGAGATGCAACCGATATGGGATGAGCGGATCGAAGGCGTTCAAAAGATCGGAATGAAGTCCCAACTTGAGACGACGATGGAGAGATGGTTCACCCCGTCTTATCTCAAATTGGGTCCTCCGATGTTTACCCTGATCAAGGAGGAGTTTTTAGCCACATCCCCAGGAGGTTATATCGGGTGTGCCTCTGGGATCCGGAGACTCAATTATCTGGAGAGCCTTCACAAGATCAATCTTCCGACGCTCATCATCGTGGGTGAGGACGATCCAGCAACACCTGTTTCTGCCTCCCAATCAATACATGAGCGGATCAGGGATTCCAAATTGGTTATCCTTCCCTCTGCGCGCCACCTCTCGAATGTGGAGCAAGCAGAGACGTTCAATCGCCACCTTCTGGGATTCTTGAGGAGCGTCTAAAAACCATCTCGTACTTATCGGGAAAGGAGTGACTATGTCGATCTTCTTCAATGCAGACGAAATTTTTCAAATGGGACTTCGAATTGAGGTCAATGGAAAGGAATTCTATGAGACCGTTGCAAAAAAGAGTTCGGATGGTTCCGTCAAGCAATTTTTTTCCGATCTGGCAACATGGGAATCGGAACATATCCGTTTCTTTAACCGGTTGAGGGAAGGGTTGTCAGATTCAGCCAAACGGGGAAGCACATTCGATCCTGGCCAGGAACTTCTCCTCTACCTCCAGTCCACCGCTGATAGCCATGTGTTTTTAAAGAATCAGCATATCGATGAACTGGCTTCCCGATGTCAGACGGTCGTCGATGCTCTGGACCTTGCCATGGCTTTTGAAAAAGATTCCGTGGTCTTCTACACCATGATGAAAAAAGTCACTCCGGAGGAGTTTGGAAAGAAAGAGATCGATGGACTGATCGACGAAGAGCTCAAACATATCGCCATGCTCCACCAGAAGAAAAAGGAGTGGGAAAAGAGGGAAAAGACAATTCTGTGAGAAGCGCTGGAATCCACACGTTTGGGAATGATGGGTTCGAGCTCTTTTAACCGGCGGAGGGCGCCGTGAACACCGAGAAGGATAAGCGCCCCTCCCAGAATCTGTTGTATGAAGATCTTTTCTTCCATCCAGAGGTAATTCACCAGAATGCCCACCAAGGGGATGAAGTAGAGATAGATCATTGACTTCGTCACACCCAGTTTGTCGATCCCTCCATAATAGGAGACATGGCCGATGATTCCCGACATCAGGATGGCATATCCCAGAGCCCACCATGATTTTGCACTGACCTGGTTAAGGACGACAGGGGTTGCTAAAAGTGGAACAGCCAGCCAGAGCACCAGGGAACCGATGATCATGCAATAGCCCATCAGACGAAGCGGGGAATAGATCTTGAGAAGAGGTTTTGACCAGGCGGTAAAGAAGACGGCTGCAAAGAAGGCAGCGATCAAAGAGATCAGGTCGCCGGGTAGCGTATCGGGAGAGAACCGGAGACTCACCGAGGGTTTCAGAATGATCAGCATCACCCCGACCAGGGAGAGCAACATATAGAAATACTGCTTCTTTCCAACGAATTCCTTCTCAACGAGATGAACATAGAGAGCGCCCCAGAGAGGCGTGGTTGAAAGGATGAGGACGGAGTTGGAGGCTGAAGTCAGATTCAGGCCGACCAACCAGAGGATTTGATAAACCCCGATTCCCAGACTTCCTACCCATGTTACTTTCCAGAGATCCTTCTTTTTGATCGCAATACTTTTTTCCCATTTCCAGGTGAGCAAGAGGACCAGAATGCCACAGAAGGTGAATCGGATGGCTCCAAAGAGGACCGGCGGTAAATCCACAAAGGCAGATTTGACGATTCCGTAATTGGCTCCCCAGGTCAATACAACAATAATGAGGAGGAGATGACCTACCTTTTGATATTTATCTGACATTGGGGATGTACTCGATGTTAGGAAGCCAATTTCTTGCAGAGTTCTGCCACCCGCTTACCTAATTTGCGCCCATTCTCCGATGTTCTATCATCCGGAGCGCCGACACAGGACACCCCGTAATGGCCAGTTGCTTCCATGGGATCTCCCAGGATCATCATTCCATAGATGAGCATGCACTGGATGATAGAGATCATGGTCGTCTCTTTTCCGCCCGAGAGATCTCCCGAGGTGGTAAAGACAGCTCCAACCTTATTCTCCATCTTTTTTCGTATTCCTACATATTCATCGAAGATCCGTTTCAAATCCCAGGCCATCCCCCCGAAATAGACCGGAGAGCCTGCGATGATCCCGGCGGCGTTTAAAAAATCGTCCTTGGTCACTTCTTGAGTGGATTTCAATTGGGCCTCAGTTCCGGAGACCGAATTGACTCCCTCTGCAATCTTTTCTGCCAGCTTACGGGTATTTCCACCTTTTGAATAGTAAAGAATCAGGACATTCATCTTTGTGCCTCCTCAATTTTTTTCACGAATAACACAGGATATACAGGTTTAGCAAGAAAAAGAGGGGTAAGAGTGTCTTAAAAACATTTAGGCTGCCTCTTAAGCTTTAGAGAGATTCTCTAATTATATACCGCAAGCTGTGGCATTTCTCCTCCATTGTCGTCAATGCAAGGACTTTTCCTTCGAAGGTGACTAAATTCTGCATGAACCTGTTGCAGAAATTGCTCCTCCACCGGGGAAAAGCCTAATCCCCCCCTTCCACTTGTAGTAATCTGCTGTAAACCTTCAGCCGTTCTTCCAATAGTTTCTTGTCTGGTAGTTTCGTCAGATATTCTGACACTTGCATTTTATGGGGGCCATGGCGAAGAAGAAGCTCCACGTGTTGTTTCTTTTTTGAGCTACAAAGAATCAGACCAACGGGTTCATTCTCATCCTGGCGCACTTCATTTTCTTTAAGCCAGGATAAGTAGAGGTCCATCTGCCCCTTATCGGCTGCGCTGAATGTACCGAGTTTTAGATCGATGGCCACTAAGCATCTAAGGCCGCGATGGAAAAATAGGAGGTCAAGGAAGTAATCTACATCATCGATCCGCATTGAATACTGACGGCCAATAAAACAGAAGTCGCTTCCCAGTTCTGTCAGGAATTGCTCCAGATTGTGGATGATGGCGGCTTCGAGGTCTTTCTCTGAATAGGCACCCTTGAGACCGAGGAAGTCGAGGACGTAGGGATCTTTGAAAATGTCCTCATATCGGACCACTTCCGGCGGGCCTTTTTTCTTTTCGATGGCGACGAGCTTGCGGGTGTTGCTGGAAAGAGCCACTCGCTCAAATAATGCACCATTTATTTGGCGTTCGAGTTCCCTGACAGACCATCGTTTTGTCGCGGTTTGTCCAAAATAGAATTTTCGTTTAAGGTAATCGTTCTGGCCGAGTAGTAGCCTATAATGAGACCATCCCAGATGGAAGTGTAGGCGAAAGTCAACCAAGATACGATCTGGGGATTCAACAGGCACTGCCTGTAGAATTTTTTCATTGGGAAATTGATTAGACAGTGTCTGGCAAATCTTTGCCTCTGCTTCAACCGAGGGGAGCCCAAGTGAAGATTTGCTAGACACTGTCTGGCAAATCTCAAAAGCTTCAAAAAATCGGCGCATATCTTGCAGATTCGCGCGAGAATAACCTCTACCGTATTCAATACATAAAGGTTGGGACAATTCCTTTAACAGTTTTTCTCCATATCCCGCCCTCTTTTCATTCTTCTGGATGTCCTGTGTGATGATCCGTCCGATGTTCCAATAGAGATTGACCAGAGCCAAATTAGCCGTAACCGCTGCATGGTGGCGGGACATTTCTATTAAAGAACGAATCTCCGGTAGAATGTTAGGAAGAATTTGTCTTTTCAATGACTTGACTTCTTTCTTCATGATTTCTCTCTCAGCTTTGAAGTTTTCTCTAAACCAGGTTCATCTCTAAATTGCAATGCGGGGGGTGTCCCCAGTCATAGTTTACGTTCTTATAAGAAACTTATATAAGTGCGGTTAATATATCAAAAAAACGATGTTATGACAAATATTGTAATTACAATAGTTAAGAGTATTGAAACCTCCCCACTCCCATATCTGGTTATGGCAGGGGATGGGTAACATGCACAGGAAAGGCTTCACATTTTGAGATTGGTTCTGTTAGAATGAGATAAAAATTTCAATCTGGAGGGATAGAGATGGAGACAAAGGGAAAGGCGCTGGTGACGGGAGCGAGCAGCGGGATCGGAAGGGAGACAGCCATCAAGCTGGCTAAAGAAGGCTTTCAAGTAATTGCGGCGGCACGGAGAAAAGAACGTCTCGATGAACTGGCAAGGCAGAATTCGAATATCATTCCAAGACCGGTGGACCTTTCTGATTCTAAGGCTATGGAGGATTTTTGTAAAGAATTGTCCAATCTCTCAGAACCTATTACCGTGCTTATCAACAATGCGGGGTTTAGCCTCCGGGGAGCTATTGAGGATGTTTCAATCTCTGCGGTGAAGAACCTCTTTGAGGTCAATCTCTTTGGGCTCATTAAGATCACGCAGGCCTGTCTTCCAGGAATGCGTCGTTTGAGGAAAGGGACGATCGTCAACCTCAGCTCCATCGTGGGGAAATTTCCTTTTCCCACGAGTGGCCCGTATTCCGCAACCAAGCATGCGGTCGAGGCGATCAGCGATGCCCTGAGAATGGAGGTGCGACCTTTCGGTATTCGTGTCATAACCATCCGACCGGGAGTGATCGGCAGTGAATTTAATGAGACGGCCAACCGATTGACAGGGGATCTTCTTTCGAGAACTGATCCTGATTACAAGACTGTGTATCAGACGTATGGCGCCGGTATGGGAAAATTGTTCACGAATGTTACGGTTCCGGGACCAGAGTTGATTGCTGATCTCATTGTTGAAGCTGTGCTCTCAGACTCTCCAAAGGCAGTCTATGCGAAGGGTCCCTTTGTGAAGGAGCTTTTGGGAGAACGGTTACGACTGGATGATGAAGGTTTTTATGAGTTCATGATGGAGAAGACAGGGTTGAAAGGGTTGGTAGTCGAGTAGTCGTATCGTCATATAGTCTTATTGTCGAAAATAAACTTTTTAAAATCCCTCCTGCCTCCCTTTGCCAAAGGGAGGTAAAATATCTCATTATTTTAAATACTAATGAGATCCTTGACCTCCTGGCTCTCAAGAAGTATCGAGGGTGCTCCTTCTTTAAGGATACGGCCGTTTCGGATGATATAGCCGCGGTGGGAAATAGAGAGGGTGAGAGGAATTTCCTGCTCGACGATGAAAATGGTAGAGCCAGTCTGATTCATCTTCTTCAGGGTGGCGAAGATCTCTTCAATGAACCGGGGCGCAAGGCCCAGAGAGGGTTCGTCCAGCATCAATAACTTAGGCCTTCCCATGATTGCTCTACCAATAGCCAGCATCTGCTGTTCGCCGCCACTCAGCGTCCCAGCTCTCTGATCTTTTCTCTCACTCAATTTCGGAAAGAGGCGATAAGCGCTTTCGAGGCCTTTTTCAATTTCGCCCTTTTCTTTTCTCTTTACATAAGCGCCCAAGAGGAGATTGTCGAGGACAGAGAGGGTAGGAAAGATGTGTCGGCCCTGGGGGATATGAATCAACCCTTTTGATACGATCTGATGAGGATTAAGATTAGTGATGTCCTCTTCTTCAAAGGTGATTCTCCCCTCGGTCGTTTCAGTGATTCCGGAGAGGGTGAGAAGCAGGGTAGTTTTCCCCGCCCTGTTTGGACCGATCAAGGCAATGATTTCTCCTCTAACAATTTCAAGGGAGACCTCCTTGAGGGCAGGCAATGGACCGTAATGGACAGTCAGTTTTCTTATTTGAAGCATTGCTCTTTAGTCTATAAAATCCATCGTCAAAGGTTCTTCACCCTTGAATAATGAAAATGTCCTTTCAGGCAAAGTGAAGAGGTGAAGGCTATGAAGCCAGTTTGGTAGAAGGACAATGGGTTAGGGCTAATGATTTAAAACCATTGCCTTTACCCCAAGACGAAACTGGCCTCCTTGCCCTAACCTTAACCCAATATTTTATTTTCTTACCATATAAGCTTCGATCACTCCGGGGTCTTTTTTCACAATATCCGGAGGTCCTTCGGCAAGGAGTTCACCGTTGTTGAGGACCGCCACTTCATCCGCAATCTCCATTACCATTCCCATATGGTGTTCAATCAGAAAAAGAGTGAATCCGGCCTCTCTCAGACGGGATAGGTTTTCAGCCAGTTGCTTTGCCTCCGGATAGGTCAAACCCGCGGCAGGTTCATCGAGAAGGATAAGGTCCGGCTTTGCGGCAAGAGCGCGGGCAATCTCCAGTCTCTTCTGCTCACCATAGGAGAGCTGAGAGGCATACCATTTCCATCGTCCAAAGAGGCCGAGGTGTTCCAGGATTTCTTTGGCCTCTTCCATTGCTGCCTCTTCCCTTTTTCGGGTCCATGGGAGAGAAAGGCCAAAAGAGAGAATCCCTCCTCTTATTCTCACATGCATTCCGGTCAGAACATTCTCAACAACCGTCATATTCCCAAAGACCTGAAGCGTCTGAAATGTTCTTCCCACCCCAAGACGAGAGACCTCATGGATTGGCAGGCCGGTAATCTGCTTATCCTTAAAAGAGATTCTACCGGAATCGGGCCTCTCCATTCCACTGATGAGATGGAAGAGCGTGGACTTTCCAGCTCCATTGGGACCCATCAATCCCTTTACGGTTCCCTTTCGTACCTGAAGGGAGATCCGGTTTAATGCCCTGATGCCATCATAATTTTTCACGATCTCTTCCACGTTGAGAAGCATCAGAGTTCCACCTTTTCCCTTCGCTTCTTTCTCCCCAGGTAGCTGATCAGGTAGATCAATCTGACCCTCAACCGTGTTCCGATTCCATCCGGAAAGAAGATGAGCAGCAGGATCAGGATCACTCCGTAGATGGGGAGGCTGTACTCCTGATAACGGCTGAGCCCATTGATCAGAAAGGTAAGAAAGATAGCTCCTGCAATGGGGCCATAAAGATTTCCCATTCCTCCGAGAATGACCATCATGACGATGAGGACGGAGAGGTTGAGGCTGAAGGTCTCGGGGTTGGCTGTTGACATCACAGAGGCAAACAGGCTTCCTGCCAGTCCGGCAAAGGCCGCTCCGATGACAAAGACCCCGAGCTTGATCCGGGCCACATCAATTCCAATGACAGATGCACCATCTTCGCTTGCGGCAACTGCCAAAAAAGCCCGCCCCATCTTTGAGCGAATCAGATTTTTAGAGAAGAGAACCAGTCCTGATAGAACTCCCCAGATCAGATAGTATTGCTTGAGATAGGTGTCAAAGACAAATCCGGCCAGAGAGAAGAAGGGGATATCGAAGATTCCAATCACACCTCCGGTGAGTGTTGGAGACTCTCTCACCAGGACGAGAAAGATTTCACCAAAGCCCAGCGTGGCCAGGGCCAGAAAATATCCTTTCAATTTCAGGAGGGGTCTTCCGATGAGCCAGGCGAAGAAAGAGGCAATAAGGGCCGATGCCCAGAAAGCGAAGAAGGAGGGAACGCCGTAACGGGTGGTGAGGATGGCTGTCGTATAGGCGCCGATTCCGAAAAAGGCGGCATGGCCGAGCGAGATCTGCCCGGCATAACCTAAAAAGAGAGTCAGCCCCAGAGCCAGAATTCCGTGAATTCCTGATAGAACCATGAGATGGTGAAAATGCGCATCTGACCAGATCAAAGGAAGTAACAGAAGGGTCAGGAAGTAGAAGAGGTCTCTCTTTCTGAAATGGTACTCCCTCCTGTAGTGGAGCTGTGGATCGGGAATGATCAGAGAGAGAAACCACAGGGCTATTGAGTAAACGAGATCTCTTTTTCTAAATTCTTTTTGAAATTGTTTTACCATCGCCGGCTATCGATAAAGGGTGAACCCAAGATCCCCTTCGGTCTTATGTAGAGAATGAGAAGCAGAACAATAAAAGCGATTGCATCCTTATATCCCGAGGGGATGAAAGCGACACTCAGAGATTCCACCACTCCGAGGGCAAACCCTCCGAGAATGGCGCCGCTATGCTTTCCCCAACCTCCTAAGACTGCGGCGATAAATCCCTTCAGTCCAATGAGGGTCCCGGAATGATAACTCACATAGAAGATGGGTGTGATAAAGATTCCTGCGATAGAACCAATTCCTGCGCTGACACCAAAAGCGAGAAAGATCATCAGATTTCTCGAAATCCCTGAAAGATCAGCGCCGAGGGGATCGGTTGAGCTTGCCTCCATTGCTTTTCCAAGCAGGGTGCGTTGGGAAAGAAAATAGAGGAAGAGAAGAACCAGGAAGGTGGCTCCCATGACAAACAGGCTTTGGGCGTGGATGGAGACCTTCCCTATCTCGAAAAGTCCAGATCCTGAAAATGGTGGCAGGGCCTTTGGAAGAGTACCAAAGAGGAGTGCGCTCGTGCTGCTCAGAAAGAGGGCAGCGCCGAGTGTGGCCATGAGGAGGATGGGAAGGGAGGCTTTTCGCAAAGGATAGATGACGAGGAGATGAAGAAGGAAGCCGATAAGGATGACGATCAGAATGGCGAAAAGCGCAGCCAGAGGGTAGGGGAGATGGACCCCTCTGAGAAAGAAGAAGGTCGTCATACCTCCTAACATGACAAACTCCCCCTGGGCAAAATTGATGATCTGGGAGGCTCTTGCAATTGTGACAAACCCCAACCCAACGAGGGCATAGATGGCTCCGAAGGTGATTCCGGATATGAGGAGTTGAGGGATGGTTTGCCAGAGGTCCATTATTTAGTCTTTAGTCGAGTAGTCTTACCGTCTGATAGTCAAATGATGATGCCATCCGTTGGTAAAATAAAAGGGTGGAGCCATGAAGCCATCCACCCTTTATATTTATCTCTATTCTCTTCTTTCTTCAACCTTTATTCAATGCCAGGGAATTGAATTCTTTTAAACTTCCCTCCTTCGATCCGGACAAAGACCATATCCTTTTTGGTCAGACCGTCATGCTCCGTCGCACTGAACTGATAAATTCCATGCGTACCCTTAAAACCTTTCGTGTTCTCAAAAGCATCTCTCAGGCTGGAACGGGTCACCTTTCCCTTAATACGTTTCATGGAATCGACAATCAGGCCGATGGTATCATAGCCGTAACCGGCGATCTGATCGGAGGGTGTTCCATAACGCTCCTTCCACCGTTTATCAAAGTCAATGTTGATGGGTTTCGCGGGATCATTTTCATCAAGCTGGTCAAAGACCACAGGTTTGGCAGCGGGAAACTCCACACCCTCCATGGCTTCTCCACCCAGGGCAATGATGAAACCAAAACCAAAGGCATGAGTTCCGAGGACAGGGGTCTTCATCCCAAGGGCCCTTAAGTTCTTTGTAATGATGGGGCCTGGAGGGCCACCTGTGCAGGCATAAAAGGCATCCACTTTCTCCTTCTGGAGAATGGGCTTGATCTTGGTAAGCTGGGGCGTCACATCAATATCTCCGGGTTTATGAGTTTCCGGGGAGACGATCACTTTGATCCCCTTTGCCTCTCCAAATTTTTTAAAATTCTCAGCCAAACTCTGGGCCAGGGGCCATGCACCATGAAAGACCAGAACCTTCTTATATTTTCTGGCGATCGAGAGATCCACCAGTTTCTGAGAGACGATGATATCGTTCTGGGCGATATTGAAGGCCCATTGTTGCTTTAAGCCCCGGACCATAGGGTTGGAGGGACAGATGATGATATTGGTGATCTTCTCCCTTTCAGCGATGGCACGGGTCGTAGCCTGGAGATTGTCTTCAAAAGGACCAACGACCAATAGAATCTCCTTGTCCTTGGTGAATTTGGTCATGTTGGCCGCAGCTCTGCTCACATCGAAGCCGTTATCCTCAAAGATCAACTCAAGGGGATGGCGGTCGATTCCTCCCATTTTATTGATTCTCTCCGCTTCCAGGACCATGGCATTCTTCAACGTCTTGGTAACCTCTGCCCACGGCCCGGTCAGCTCAAGATTGACCCCAATCTTGTAAGGGGTTTTGGCGGCATGGCCTGGTGAGATCCAAGAGATGAAAAGAAAGGCCGTCAAAATGAGCCAGAATATTTTTTTCATTGATTATCCTCCTATGTAGTAGCGCCCCCATTTACTGGGGGCGATTAAATTTGCGTCAGCGATTAATGCCGACGCTACATTACGGTTCTTGCCTTTACAAATACTTCTGTATCAGGACCTCTGCGATCTGGACGGCATTGAGCGCAGCGCCCTTCCGGATGTTGTCTGAAACGACCCACATGTTGATTCCATTAGGGATAGACTCATCCTCACGAATCCTTCCCACAAAGGTCTCATCCTTTCCAGCCGCGTTAATGGCCAGGGGGTATTCGGACTTCTTCGGATTATCGACAACGACCACGCCAGGAGCCTTGGAGAGGATTTCTCTCACCTCATTTGCTGTCAGTTTCTTCTCGGTTTCGATATTGACCGATTCCGAATGGCTGTAAAAAACAGGGACTCTGACCGTGGTGGCAGTGACGCGGATGGAATCATCCTCCAGGATCTTCTTCGTCTCATTGACCATCTTCATCTCCTCTTTAGTGTAACCGTTTTCGAGGAAGACATCGATATGGGGTAAGCAATTGAAGGCGATCTGATGAGGATAGACCTCCCGTTTGATCTCCTGCTGGTTGTAGATGGACAGAACCTGACTCTCCAGCTCCTTGATTGCCCTTTTTCCCGTACCGGAGACCGACTGATAGGTGGAGACGACGATCCGTTTGATCCTTGCCGCATCATGGATGGGCTTCAGCGCTACGACCATCTGAATGGTCGAACAGTTGGGATTGGCGATGATATTCTTTTTAGGATAGCCGGCGACGGCATGGGCATTAACCTCTGGAACGACCAGGGGAACCTCTGGATCCATACGGAACGCACTTGTATTGTCAATGACCACACAGCCTGCTTTTCCTGCAACGGGAGCAAACTTCTGGCTGACCGATCCACCAGGAGAGAAGAGTCCGATATCCATTCCGGCAAAGGAGTTTTCATCCATCACCTCAACGGCGTATTCCTTTCCCTTAAACTCCATCCTGGTACCTGCTCCCCGGGTTGAGGCAAGAAGTTTTAACCGGTCCACAGGAAAATTTCTCTGCTCGAGAATGGATACCATCTCATTTCCCACGGCGCCCGTAGCACCCGCGACCGCCACATTGTATTTTGTCTTTTTCATAAGCACCTCCGATGACTCGTAAAGCAAAGGTTTCGTCTAATGGCAACGGTAACAATAACCATATCTTTTAATTGAAATTAACGTTAGTCGTTGTCGAAACTCGTATCGAAGCTTGTTTGTTGAAACTGGAGGCTCGGATTTTTTCGAGAATCGAGCTTCCTGCTTCTAATTTCGATACGAGCATCGTCACCGATAACCGACTGACGCTTATCCTATTATAAAAACAGGGATGCCCCTTCGAACACCCCTGTCCTTTTGATACATCGTTGTATCGGTGTAATACTATAAATAGAGGAAAGAAGAGGATTTTGTCAAGTCGGAGCGTGAAGATTTCTGGAAAAATTTCAGAAATCTTTATACCAGTGGGCTTTTGCCTGAGAAAGGTTAGGGTTTTTCCGTCGTCCATGAAATGAAAAACCCGTCAAAGAGGAAAAACTTACTCTTTGTGGTTTTTTTGAGGTCCATTTTCCAAAGAATCTGATTCGCTACCAACTTCATATCCCTCGATTTTCCTTCAAGAGTTATCGGCTTCCTCGTTTCCTCCATTTTTCCTAATTCCTTTTGGATGAAGTGAAATCATTTGTAATTGCCATAAAATTGAATTTTTGGTATAAAGAGGGCAACTTCCTGGGTGATTCCCATTTTTTAGAAAATTTGTACCCTTACAGGAGGAGGTTATCCGACGATTCTTCACCTTGTCGGCCAAAGTGGGGAATCCGCTGTCTTTATTTCCCGAACATCCGATCCTCGAGTCAGAAATCAATGAACACAGGGAGGTAATTCAACAGGTCATATCCCAACGTAATGCAGCTATTTTCGAAGCCGAGGCGGAGAAACTCCACGGTTGGGCAGACGACCTGAAAGTCGGTCTTGAGCAGGAAATAAAAGACCTTGACCGGCAAATCAAAGAGGCTCGCCGCACAGCTACTGCTGCTCTTACGCTGGAAGATAAATTGGCAGGGCAGAAGCAGGTCAAAGCGCTTGAGCAGCAGCGCAATGGCAAGCGCCGTGCTTTATTTGATGCCCAGGATGAAATTGACCGTCAGCGTGAACGCTTGATCGCTGAAATTGAAGACAAGTTGAAGCAGCGCACTTCGATGACCATGCTATTCACGATACGGTGGAGACTAACATGATTCCCAACATTCCGGTTAGCCTCAAAGAATTACGACAGTTGCTCAAAACTGGCGAGTTGAAGCTGGAGCCGCAGCCAGAGTCACAGCTAAAGATACGGCTAGAGTCGCAGCCAGAGTCGATGAGTTGGCGTGTTTTGAGATTACTTCAAACTGCTTCTGGAATAAGCCGATGATGAATATTGATACGATTAATATGCTGATTCAGGAGGGTGAAGGCCTTACAGTTGAATTCAAGGAGCGCTTCACTCCAAGAATCGATGAGGATATCGTGGCTTTTGCGAATACAAAGGGAGGGTCCATTTTTCTTGGCGTTAAGGATGACCGAACGATCTCTGGAGAAAAGTTGACAAACGATCTGAAAGCACGGATCAATTCGATTACCCGGAATTGCAGCCCACCAATCCAGGTCAACTTGAAACAACTAGGCGATGTCGTCTCTGTTGAAGTTCCGCAAGGAGAAGAAAAGCCTTACTGCTGTAAATCTGGATACTTCAGGCGACTGGATGGAACCACCCCAAAAATGACAAATCACGAATTGCGTATCATGTTTCAAAACGGTGAGACACTCCCCTTTGAAGAAAGAATCAACAAGGGTATTACGTGGGGCGATATTTCAAAACAGAAGATCAAGGACTTCTTAAAAGAAGCAGATATATCTCTTAAACGGATATCCCCTGAAGATTTACTTTCTAGTTTAAACGTGTCCAGAGAAGGGCGCATTACGAACGCAGGGGTCCTCTTTTTCGCAGAAAATGTCCGCAGGTTTGTCCTTCAGGCACAGATGACGCTGATTGCTTTCAAAGGAAGAGAGAAGGTCCACATCTATGATCGGCAAGATATTCAGGATGACCTTTTAACCCAATTTAATGCCGCCGTGTTCTTCTTCAAAAAACACCTCAACAGGCGAAGCATCATAAGAGGCGTGAATCGGGAAGATGTCTATGAAATTCCCCTCGAAGCTATACGTGAAGCTGTCGTCAACGCCATTGTCCATCGCGATTACAGTATCCGGGGCACAAGTCTGATGGTGGAGATATATGACGACCGGGTCGAGATTACAAATCCAGGAGGTCTGCCGAGAGGATTGCAGGAAAAAGATTTTGGCAGGATATCCGTAAGAAGAAACGAGATTATTGCCGATCTTTTCTACAGAATGGACAAGGTGGAAAGAGCGGGAACGGGGATTCAGAGAATGAAGGATTCTATGAAGGCCGCGGGATTGCCTTTGCCGGAGATCAAGTATGATACGTTCTTTACTATCACTTTGAGAAGACCTCCGAAAGAGGAAATACCCGGTTCGGTGAAAGGTTCGGAGAAAAGTTCGGAGAAAGGTACGGAGAAAAGTTCGGAGAAAATACTTGAAGTGATCCGAGGAAATCGCCGAATAAGCGCCCGTGAAATAGGTGAGATGGTTGGCATCTCTCCACGAGCAGTGGAAAAGCTTATTTCGAAACTCAAACGAGAAGGCCACCTCAACCGAGTTGGACCAGACAAGGGCGGGTATTGGGAGATAGTCGAAGATAAATGATGACCTAAGTCTCTTGTAGTTTGTCATTTCGGGCCTGACCCGGAATCCAGTGTTTTCCAGGTTTCGCGGGAATGGGGCTCTTTGCTTTGACCAATGTCGCTTATAAACACTGGACGGTCGGGATATCCGGTTTTGTCACCAGATTGACAGAATCCATTCTGTGGAGTAGGTAAATAGTGTGATGGAAAATATAGGCTATTCACTGGATATTATTTTTCAATATCCCCCTGATCTTCTGGGTCTTCTAACTGAGGTTTTGCCCCGGCTTTGCAAAACAAAGAAGGATCTCCTCCTATTTTTTCAAGGTGCAGGAGTTAGTCATGGTCTTCTGTCTCCTTATGAGGCTTTACTAAAAACAAAACGGGAATCGTTCAAGAAGCACATCGTTACCCAGGAAATTTTGAAAAAGCTCAACGAATTAGGGGAACGCAGTCTTCGTAAGAGGCGAGAGCTATTAAAGCGCGTCACAGAGTTTCAAGATTTCTCTGTGTGCTGGGAACCTGATCAAGCTCCGGCCAGGGGCCTGGTAGCCCAGATTCGTGAACTTGTAAACGTCAAAGACTCATTCACACGTATTAACTTAGAGAGGGAATACGAACGCAAGCAGAGACTGGCAGAGGAGACAAGAAAGGCTGAAGTATTGCGTAAGCGGCAGCAAGAGTTCCAAGAGATTAAGCAGGGTTTTTTCGCTCTGTTTGGGGAACCAAATCCCTACAAACGCGGAAAGGCTGTAGAAGCAGTGCTTAACCGTTACTTCAAATATTGTGGCATTTCAGTGTCGGAGGCCATCACCCTAAAAGGAGATGCTGGGAGTGGGATTATTGAACAAATTGACGGTGTTGTCCAAATCAGGGGACAGCTTTTTTTGGTAGAGGTAAAGTGGGAACAAGAGGCACTTGGGCGCGATAAAGTCGCATCACATCTTGTCCGAGTGTTTAGCCGAGGCTTAGCTGGAGGAATTTTCATCTCTTACTCAGATTACTCTGCCCCGGCGATTCTGGATTGCAAAGAGGCTCTACGGGACAAGGTGATCATCCTATGCAAGCTGGATGAATTCTTTCATGCCCTGGAACGCGAGATGGATTTAATAAAGATACTCCACGACAAGATCGACGCAGCAGTGATTCATAAAAACCCATTATTATCTCCAACGCTGTAATGAAGGACAAGGTTTTGCGCCAATGGTTACGAAACAAAAACTTGAGCTGACGTGGATTGGGAAGGAGAACCGGCCGCGGCTGGAGCCGCGCATCCTTCTTGAAGACCAGGAGAAATCCTATCACGCTCCACACCGAGTCACAGATCACGATATTTTCGACAACCGCCTCATCTTTGGGGATAACCTCCTTGCTTTGAAAGCACTGGAGCAGGAGTTTACAGGAAAGATCAAGTGCGTTTTTATTGATCCACCGTATAACACAGGAAGCGCATTCGAACATTACGACGATGGTCTTGAACATTCAATCTGGTTGTCCTTATTGCGTGACCGCCTTGAATTGCTAAAGAGACTACTACGTGAAGATGGGGCAATCTGGATAACCATTGATGATAACGAGGCTCACTATCTGAAAGTACTTTGTGACGAGATATTTGGAAGGACTAACTTTGTTGCTAACTGCATCTGGCAAAAAGTTTATAGTGAAAGGATGGATGCAACGGGTTTCAGTGCGAGTCATGACCACATCTTGGTCTATCGCAAGAGTGAAGCCTTCTCAGTGAAGCAGCTTTCAAAGGAGCAGAATGCACAGCAATTCAACTATTTTGACGAGAAAAACAGTAAATATTACCGGCGGCGGTCATTGCGTAAAGAGGGCTCGGAATCAAGAAGAGAAGACCGCCCTTCCATGTGGTATCCGATTGAAGCACCGGATGGGAGACAAGTGTGGCCGGTAAAACCTGATGGAACAGAAGGACGGTGGCGTTGGAAAAAAGAAACCATTCCAGCGAACTTAGATATTCTTGAGTTTGTGAAGAGAGAGGCACATTGGGAAATCTACGTAAAACAATATTTGGAGGACAATCCAACACGTCCACCAAACACGATATGGTTACAAGAAGAAGTAGGTCATAATCATGAGGCAAAACTCGAAGTAAAAGCCTTCAATAATGAGATAGTTTTCGATACCCCGAAACCTGAGCGTTTACTTAAACGGGTTCTCGAATTGGGATCTAATCCGGGTGATTGGGTGATAGACTCCTTCGCTGGATCTGGTACAACTGGGGCGGTAGCGCATAAGATGGGGCGGCGGTGGATTATGGTGGAGTTGGGGGAACACTGTCACACGCACATTATCCCTCGTATGAAGAAGGTTATTGATGGTACGGATAAAGGCGGAATTACGGAAGCTGTTGGCTGGAAAGGTGGTGGAGGGTTCCGGTACTACCGCCTTGGTCCCTCGCTGCTTGAGAAGGACCAGTTTGGGAATTGGATTATCAACAAGAAGTATAATGCCGCTATGCTTGCTGAGGCTATCTGCAAGCTTGAGGGATTCACTTATGCCCCAAGTGAGGAAGTCTATTGGCAGCATGGCCATTCCACTGAGAATGATTTTATCTACATTACCACGCAGACGCTGACCCGTGAACAGTTCCAAAGACTTTCGGACGAGGTGGGCGAAAGCCGGAGCTTGCTCATCATGTGCGGGGCTTTTCGTATAAAGAACCTCGATGATTTCCCCAATCTCACCGTCAAGAAAATCCCCAAGGCGGTTATGAGCCGTTGCGAATGGGGAACAGACGACTACAGCCTCCAAGTGGAGAACCTGCCTAAGGCGCCACCAGAACCAGGTCAGCTACAACTCTTTGGCAAGGAGGATTAGTCATGATGGGGAAACCGGCAAATTTGCCGGAAAAGAAGAGGATGCCCTTGTACGAGCGAATCCGGCAGATTCTGGAATCGGCCAGGACCAGTGTGGCCAGGTCGGTTAACACAACCCAGGTTATGGCCAACTGGCTGATCGGACGCGAGATCATTGAAGAGGAGCAGAGGGGGAAACGAAGAGCCGGGTATGGGGAGAAACTCCTCAAAGATCTCGCAGATCGTCTGACAAAGGATTGTGAAAAAGGATGGTCAGTAAGAAATCTCGAATACTGCCGAAATTTTTATATGGAATATCCCCTATTAATAGATATTCAGAAATCGAACGCATTGCGTTCGATTTTCGCAATTACCTCAATAAGAAATGGCCACATTTCGAACGCGCTGCGTACGGAATCAAAGAGTGCGCCGTCGGAAGACCTTGCAAGGGAAAAAGGCTACATACTACATAGGGAGTCCTGGCAACCCGGCCGCCTCCACCCGAATCTGTCCTGGACTCACTATCGCACGCTGCTCCGTGTAGAAAAGGCAGGTGCCCGGGCGTTCTACGAGATCGAAGCCCTTCGGAATAGCTGGTCCACCCGGGAACTGGAACGGCAGATCAACAGTCTCCTGTATGAACGCTTGGCGCTGAGCAAGGACAAGAAAGGCCTGATGCGGCTGGCCACAAAGGGGCAAGCGATACAACGGCCTGTCGATGTCTTCAAGGATCCGGTCGTCATGGAGTTCCTCGGCTTGCCCGAATCGCCAAGGCTCGTGGAATCCGATCTGGAGCAAGCCCTGATCAAAAACCTTCAGGCATTTCTATTGGAGTTAGGCAAGGGGTTTGCTTTCGTATCCAGGCAAGAACGGATTACGCTTGACGGAGACCACTTTTATGTCGATCTGGTGTTCTACCACACGATCCTTAAGTGCTTCGTGCTCATCGATCTCAAGGTCGGTAAACTTACCCACCAAGACCTGGGACAACTCCAATTGTATGTCAATTACTATAACCGAGAGCGTCGGACCAAGGGAGATAATCCCGCGCTGGGATTGATCCTTTGCACAGATAAAAACGACGCGGTGGTCCGTTACACCCTTGGCCCGAACCAACAGAAAAAAATCTTTGCCAGTCGCTACAAACTATATCTACCGACAGAAGCAGAACTTCAAGCGGAGTTGCGGCGTGAACTCAGACAATTTGGAAAATCCCCTAATACCGGGAGAAACTCATGAACCCCCATGTGAATGGAATTGCCAGTCGTCTGAGTCTCCGTCCGCCGCAACGCATATCGCTTGAGATTCTCAACAGGGTTTGCGACATCATCCCTCTTGAGAAAAACGCTGACATCGTCCAGGCACTACAGGTAATTCAGTCGGAATTTCCTTCGGTCTCTGACTTTGAGCGCGATTTCCCATCCCTTTGTTTTGCGCTGGCAACCGGAGTTGGCAAAACCCGACTCATGGGAGCCTTCATCGCATATCTGTTTAGGACCAGGGATATCCGGCACTTCTTTGTGCTTGCACCCAATCTCACCATCTACAATAAGCTCATTACAGATTTTACTCCCAATACGCCAAAGTATGTCTTCCAGGGCATTGCAGAGTTCGCCGTCACCCCGCCCGAGATCATTACCGGCGACAACTACGAGAGTGGCCGGGGCATCCGGGAAAAGGATTTTCTGCCAGGCATAGAATGGGAACGCCCTGTGCATATTAACATTTTTAACATCTCCAAGATCACCAGTACGGAAACACCGAAAGGTGCCATCAAGAGTAACATCCCGCGGTTCCGGCGACTCCAGGAATATATTGGTCAGAGTTATTTTCAATATTTAGCCAATCTAAATGATCTGGTGCTCCTGATGGATGAATCACACCGTTACAGGGCATCAGCAGGCATGAAGGCCATCAGCGAGCTTAAGCCGATCCTGGGACTTGAGCTTACGGCAACGCCTCAGATCGAAAAGGGAGGTACTCCGGAGCCCTTCAGAAATGTCATCTATGGCTATCCGCTCTCTGATGCAATGTCAGACGGATTTGTTAAAGAGCCTGCTGTTGCCACTCGCGAAAACTTTGATATTCGCAACTACGATGATGCCGGGTTGGAACGACTGAAGCTTGAGGATGGAGTGCGAATTCATGAAAACACAAAGGTTGAGCTGGAAATCTACGCCCGTGAGAATAGCAAGCCCATTGTAAAGCCGTTTCTGCTGGTCATTGCGCGTGATACGGACCATGCAAATTCCCTGATGAAGATAATCGAAGATGGAACATTCTTTGAGGGCCGTTACAAGGGGAAGGTCATCCAGGTCCACTCCAAACAGAGCGGGGAGGAAAGAGACGAGACCATCGAACAGCTTATCAACGTGGAGAAACCCGAAAACCCCACGGAAATTGTGATCCATGTCAATATGCTGAAAGAAGGATGGGATGTTACGAACCTCTATACCATCGTTCCGCTCCGAGCTGCAAATTCAAAGACACTGGTTGAGCAGTCCATTGGCCGCGGGCTACGCCTCCCTTATGGAAAGAGGACAGGAGTGGGTGCGGTAGACCGGCTGACCATCGTCTCACATGACAAGTTCCAGGAGATCGTGGATTATGCCAATAGCCCTGATTCCATCATCAGGGGTGGCTTGAAGGTTGTCCATATTACCGAAGAAAGAAATAGAGTTTATGTGGCTGAGCCTGAAATTATGAACCGTATTGCCGAAGGTTTACCCACTTATGGAGGCGACGGAAAACAGGCAACCCTCTTTGGGAATCCGAAGGAACAGGAGGCCGCGAAGGTTACACTCGAAGTTATCCGGAGGGAGTTTGAGCGGTTGCCACGCTCCTCTGACCTGACCAAGCCCGAGATCCAGCAGCAGATTGTTGAAAAGGTCACGAAGACAATCGCCCCTGTCCAGAAGGAACTGGAAGGGATCGGTGAAAGAGTGGATGTGGCCAAGGTAGTGGCTTCAATAATTAGCCTCCGCAATGAGCTTTCCATTGATATTCCACGTATCACCGTCCAGCCAGTCGGCGAGGTAACTCGGGGATACCAGGAATTCATCCTTAATCTATCCTCCATTCGTCTTCTGCCGGTAGATAACGAAATTCTCATCCAGGAACTGCATCGTCGAGAGCAACACCGGCTGATGAGCGGCACCGGCATCCTGCCGGAAGAACGTCTCGAAGACTACCTTGTCCGGGGTCTCATCGACTTCAACGACCTCTGTTACGACGATCATGCGGAGTTGCTTTACAAACTGGCCGGTCAGGTTGTGACCCACCTTCGGTCCTACCTCAACAGCGAGGAAGAAGTAGTTAATGTCCTCCAATACCATCAGCAGGCACTGGTCAACCTGGTCCATGCGCAGATGCAAGATCATTATGAGGAAAAGGCAGCCTCTTATGAGGCACGTGTGAGCAAAGGGTTTATGACGCTCCGGCCTAATAACTATTCTGCTCCAACCGGTGAAGGAGAGCGGGACTTCCGGACGCCAGTGACCGATAAACATGACATTCGAAAGATGCTTTTTAGTGGATTCAAAAGATGCCTTTACCGTGTCCAGAAGTTTGACTCGGATCCGGAGCGCCGGTTTGCTATGATTCTTGAGAATGACAGGGAAGTGCTGAAGTGGTTCAAGCCAGCCAAGGGACATCTTCAGATTCACTACACAAGTGATGCATCCTATGAGCCTGACTTTGTAGCGGAAACAAAATCGGCCAAGTTCCTCTGTGAAACAAAGAGCGCTGCCGAAATGGCAGATGAAGAAGTGCAAGCAAAGGCAAAAGCCGCTCTCGAATGGTGCAAACAAGCGACCGCTCATGAATTGAAACATGGCGGAAAGCCCTGGTCATACCTACTCATTCCCCACGACATCATCTCAGACAACAAGACACTGCAGGGACTGGCCGCAAGCTGTACATATAACGGGTAAAAAGAGTGACGAGGAATCCTTTTTGGGGAGAATGAAAGCAATTGGGGACGGGTTCACATTTCCGCGCGAAACCTTCGGCATCCTGAAGATGAAGAGAAGCAGGGGGCCAGACTCAGGGTTTCGGCTTGGGAACTCGCTGATTTCTCTTTAGTCCCTTTTTTCGGAGGTGGGGGATGAGGCCGCCGTCTTGGAGGAGTTCCTGCATGAAGGGCGGAATAGGGGTGGCAGAAAATTTTTTATTCTGGGTGAGGTCGAAGATCTCACCTGTGTTCAGATCTATTTGTACTTGGTCTCCGTCCTTAATCGATTTAGAGGCCTCGTCCGATTCGAGAAGGGGGAGGCCCAGATTGAAGCTGTTACGGAAAAAGATCCGGGCAAAATTTTTGGCGATAATACAGGAGATGCCAGCGGCTTTCAGGGCAATGGGTGCATGCTCACGGGAGGAACCGCATCCGAAGTTTTTATCGGCCAACAGGATGTCCCCTTCTCTCACTTCTTTGATAAACTCCGGTCGTTCATCCTCCATCGCATGTTTTGCCAGCTCTTTTGGGTCGGACTGGTTGAGGTAGCGGGCAGGGATGATGGCATCCGTATCCACATCCGCTCCGAATTTCCAGATTCTTCCTTCGAGTATCATGGCTTGTCTCTCCAAAGGGTTCAAGGATTCGAGGGGTCGAGGGTTCGAGTGAAAAGCTTAACTTAAAATCATTACTACAATCATTTCAAATAGATCGCTTCTAATAATATTTTTAAGCCATCACTGGACCCCTGGGACCCTTGAACCCTAGGACCCTTTTTTAATTACTTCTTCGGGATGGCAGATTCTCCCCTTGATGGCGCTGGCGGCCGCAACCGCAGGACCGCTGAGGTAGACTTCACTCCCTGCATGGCCCATCCTTCCACGGAAGTTTCGGTTTGTTGTTGCCAGGGCTCTCTCCCCTTTGGCTAAGATCCCCATGTGTCCTCCCAGACAGGGACCGCAGGTGGGAGTGCTGATCACTGCACCGGCTGAAAGGAAAATTTCAAAGAGGCCTTCTTTCAAAGCCTGCCGATAAATCTCCTGAGTTGCCGGAATGATGATGAGCCTTAAAGAAGAAGCGATCTTTTTCCTCTTGAGAATTTTTCCTGCAACCCTTAGGTCATCGAGATGGCCATTGGTGCAGGAGCCGATCACCACCTGATCGATCTCGATCTTTCCAACCTCTCTTACATCCTTGACATTAGAAGGGATATGGGGAAGGGCGACTTGCGGATGAAGCGTTGAGACATCATATTCTCTCACATCCGTATAGTGTGCGTCTGGATCAGAGTAATAGGTTTTGTAAGGCCGCTTTACCCTGGATTTGATAAATTGAAGGGTGATCTGATCTGGTTCAATGATTCCGTTCTTTCCGCCTGCCTCAATCGCCATGTTAGCCATGGTGAAACGGCCTGACATGGGGAGTTTCCGTATGGCCTCTCCGCAGAATTCCATGGCCTGGTATCGGGCACCATCCACACCGATGTCGCCAATGGTGTAGAGAATGAGATCCTTTCCCGAAACCCAGGGATTTAATTTCCCACGATAGATGAACTTGATGTTCTCCGGAACCTTCAGCCAGAGCCTGCCAGTAGCCATAGCTGCTCCGAGGTCTGTGCTTCCCACACCCGTGGAAAAGGCGCCCATGCCTCCATAGGTGCAGGTATGGCTGTCGGCACCGACGACGACCTCTCCTGGAAGGACGAGACCTTTCTCCGGAAGCAGGGCATGTTCAATACCGCACTGGCCAACTTCGAAATAGTTAGTAATACGCTGAGCTTTTGCAAACTCACGAAGAATCTTACACTGTTCCGCAGAGGGAATGTCCTTAGCAGGGGTGAAGTGATCCGGGACAAGTGCAATCCGATTCCTGTTGAAGACTCGCTTTATACCGATCTCTTTAAAGGCTTGAATGGCCAAAGGGGCAGTGATGTCATTGGCAAGAGCAAGGTCGATCCGTACATCAATCAGCTCGCCTGCTGTTACAGTCTTCTTTCCGGAGTGAGCAGCAAGAATCTTTTCAGTGATGGTCATCGATGGTTTTGTTTTCATATTCCTGATTAGTCTTGTAGTCGTATGGTCTGGTAGTCATATAGTCGAATCATCTTAATCTTTTGACTACATGACTATACGACTACAAGACTATATGACTATTTACACCCCGAGTTTCTGTTTTTTGAATTCGATTTTGTTGAGGGCGTTGATATACGCTTTGGCGCTGGCCACGATCACATCGGTGTCCGCACCCTGACCGATGACGGTCTGGCCTTTCTCTTCCAGCCTGACAGTCACTTCACCCTGAGCCTCAGTACCACTTGTGATCGCATTAATGGCAAATTGCAGGAGTTTCGCCTTGGTTCGGGTGATCTTCGTGATCGTCTTGAAGGTGGCATCCACTGGTCCATCGCCAAACCCTGCTTCCTGCAACAGTTTTCCATCCACCTCCATCTGGACCGTGGCCGTGGGTACTGTGACATTGCCTGCCACCACATTGAGATAGATGAGTTTATAACGCCGAGGCACCCGAAGAACTTCCTCGACCACGATGGACTCGATGTCCTCATCAAAGATTTCACGCTTTTTATCCGCGATCTGCTTGAAGCGGTCGAAGGCCTGCTGGAAGTCTTTCTCCGAGAGACGATAACCCAGATCTTTGATCCTATCCCGGAAGGCGTGACGGCCGGATAGTTTGCCAAGAACAAGGGAGGTTTTTAGAATTCCCACAGATTCGGGTGTCATGATCTCGTAGGTGAGCTTCTCCTTCAGGATGCCATCTTGATGAATGCCGGACTGATGGGCAAAAGCATTTGCGCCCACAATCGCCTTGTTGGGTTGGACGACCATGCCCGTAATTTTAGAGATGAGGCGGCTGGTGGCGAAGAGGTGCTTGGGGATGATCCGGCTTTCAAATCGAAGCAGGTCTTTGCGTGTGCGAAGGGCCATGACGATCTCTTCAAGGGAGGTATTTCCCGCCCTCTCGCCGATTCCGTTGATGGTGCATTCCACCTGCCTGGCGCCGTTCTGAATGGCGGCAATGGAATTGGCCACTGCCAGCCCGAGATCATTATGGCAGTGGACACTCATCGTCACCTTTTCAATTCCCTTCACCTTCTGCCGGAGGGTGCGAATGAGTTCCCCGAATTCAGAGGGAATCGCATAGCCTACCGTATCAGGAATGTTGATGGTAATAGCCCCGGCCTGAATGGCTGCCTCGCAGACTGCCGAGAGGAAATCGATATCGCTTCGAGTAGCATCCATTGCAGAGAATTCGACATTGGGAGTATATCGCTTTGCCCTGGCTACAGATCGAGCTGCAATCTTGATGACCTCTTCCTTCGACTTCTTGAGCTGATACTTGAGATGGATGTCCGAAGTTGAAATGAAGGTATGGAGCATCGGGTGACGGGCTCCTTTAATTGCTTCCCATGCTCGATCAATGTCCTGGGGATTTGCGCGAGCTAGGCCTGCCACCCGAGAGCGTTTTATCTTTTTTGCGATCTCTTTTACCGCCCCAAAGTCTCCCTCTGAAGAGATAGGGAAACCGGCTTCGATGATATCCACATTTAGTTTTTCAAGTTGTTCAGCAATCCTCACCTTTTCAGTGACATTCATCGTAGCGCCCGGGGATTGTTCCCCGTCGCGAAGGGTCGTATCAAAGATCTTGATCAATTCAGCCATTTTTAAAAATCTCCTTTGAAGAAAAACGATAGACAATGAACGATGAACTATGAACCATGAACTTTAAATTCATAATTCATAAATCAAAATTCATAATTCAAATACTTCCATTACTTTTTTATAAAATTCTTCCTCCTCCCGAATCTTCATTTCGATTCGGAGGGCCAGGAGGGGAAGAGGATCAAGAGATAATCTACTTAATTTTACCATATCTTTTTCTGTTGTCACGACCAAATCCGCTTCTTTAACTTTTTCAAGAATAGAAGTCAAATCCTTAACGGTGTAGAGATGATGGTCGGGGAAGATGATCTCCTCAACCACCGCTGTTTTGGATCCCCTCAAGAGCGAGGAGAAATAGGTTGGGTTGGCGATGCCGGAAAGAGCGACAACTTTTTCTCCTTTTAAGAGATGGAGAGGATGGAGTTTTCCATCGGTGGAGACCATTCCCGTGGGTTCATAGTGGCTGTGAAATATCGGGGAGGAAGGGTGGATTTGACGAAGGATTGATTCCAGAGGTTGGGAGGTTTTGGGGTCTTCTGCTTTGGTCAGAATAAAAAGGTCAGCTCTCTTTAAATGGGAGAGGGGTTCCCTTAGAATGCCTCTTGGGAGAAGATGGCCGTCGCCGAAACCGATGTTTGAATCGACGAGAACAATGTTCAAGCCCCTGTGAAGAGGAAGATGCTGGAATCCATCATCGAGCAGAAATCCACGCACCTGGAATTGTTGAAGGGCGATCTGACCATTCTTGAATCGATCCTTTCCTATAAAAATCGGGATGCCTTTCAGTGTCTGTGCCATTAAAAAGGGTTCATCCCCTGCATCTTCTGGAGAAAGAAGAATCTTTTGTCCGTCGGAGACGAGCGGACCAGCGCCCTTTTTCCCACGATAACCCCTGCTCAGAATGGCCGTGGGTATGCCTCTCTCCATCAACCCCCTTGATAGAGCCATGACCAGAGGGGTCTTCCCAGTTCCTCCTACAGTAATATTCCCGATACTGATAACGGGCCGGGGAAGTTTTTTTGTCTCGAACAGACCGTGAGAGAAGAGAAATGGTCTTACCCGAACCGCCCATTCATAGGGTAAGGAGGCGAGAAGGAGAGGAGAGAGGAGAATCTTCTCTCCCAGTGACTTCTCTTTCTTATAAAGAATTTGATCGAAGCGACAAGTCATCTTAATTTCGGATTTCGGAATGCGGAATTCGGAACTAATTCCAAAGTCGCATTCTGATTTCAACAATCAGGTCAGAAACGGTCGAATCTTTTCAAAGATCTTTTCAGTGGCTCCCCGGTGTTTCTGAATAAATCGATACCCATTTTCTCCAATCTCATTTCGCGCCCTCTCATCTGAGAGGAGTCGCTTCAATTGGGATGAGAGTTCCTCCCTATTGTTCACCAGAAGGGCTCCTCGTTCTGCTATCAGGTGGCGAGAGATTTCGAGAAAGTTAAACATGTAGGGCCCGAAGAGGACACATTTTTTAAAAAAGAGAGGTTCCAGGGGATTGTGACCGCCGATGGAGACAAGGCTTCCGCCAATGAAGACGATTGTTCCGAGACTATACATTCTCATCAACTCGCCCATGGTATCAAGGAGGATTACGCTGCAGGTTTCATGACGGCCCTGGATTGGGAAGGAGGATCTTCTTCTCCATGAAAGTCCCTCGTCTCTTAAAATCTTCTCCACTTCCTCGAGGCGATTGAGATGGCGGGGAGCCAGGATGAGGATGAGACGAGGAACAAGCTCCCTCAGACTTTTGAAGACCTGGATAAAGATTTCTTCCTCTCCTTGATGGGTTGAACCCGCGATTAAGATCGCTTCATTTCCTTGGAGACCAAAGAAAGTTGACATTTCCAACGTTGTCTTTAAGTCGATGGATGGAGAGACTTGATCAAATTTTATGTTGCCCGCCACCATTGTCCGCTCCGGTGGAGCACCGATCTCAACAATTCGGTTTCTGTCCTCTTCTGTCTGCATCAGAAAGAAAGAAATATTGTGCAAACATCTTTTAAAGAAAGATTTGAAGAAAAGGTATCCACGGAATGACTTTTCGGAAATCCTGCCATTGAAGAGGAGGATCGGGATTCCCTTTCTGCGGCAGGAACGCAGGAGGTTGGGCCAGAGTTCTGTCTCGGCGATGAGGAAGAGGCGAGGGCGAATCTTTCGCAAGGCCTTCCAGATAATCAAAGGATGGTCGATAGGGAAAAAGAGAATCCAATTGGCTTCAGGAATGAGCTTCTTTGCTGTCTCGTTGCCCGTGGCAGTCATGGTGGTCAGAACGATTTCGGAGTCAGGGATTTCTTTTTTGATCCTCTTCAGGAGGGGAAGGGCGCAGAGAACCTCTCCGACAGAAGCGGCATGGACCCAAATCGGATTTTTTGATGAGATATCCGGAAAACCTCCCAATCGCTCCCTCATCAGTTTTTTGGGTTGTTTCTTGAAGAGGGTTTGCAGAAGAAGGTAAGGAATATGGAAGATTAAAAAAAAGGTCAGCAGGATGTTGTAGAGGAAGTGGATCATTTAAGTTCATAAATCCGAAATCCGAATATCGAAACCGTTTAAACTCTAAACACTAAACTCCAAACTCTAAATAAATCCCAAACCCAAAATCCAAATTTTAAATTTGAAATTTTAAGTTTGTTTAGAGTTTAGGGTTTCGAATTTAGAGTTTAACATCTTTGTTTCGAATTGGTCCTGCTGGACGCTTCGCCCGTGCTTCGAATTTCGACATTCTTTGTTGAAGTAACGGTCTGCCTGTTCGGTCAACTCGTTAAGTTTTTTTTCAAGAATTAGTCGTTTTTCCTCGAGATGATCCCGATTTCCATGGGGATCCACCACAATAGGTTCGCCCCAGATGAATACCCCTTTGGAAAAAGGGTAGGGAAGGAGAAAATGGTCCCAGGTATTTAAAACCTTTCTCTTGGATGCATTAAAGGTTAATGGGATAATGGGTCTTCCCGTCAACCTGGCTAACTCGATCACGCCAATCTGTACTTGTTGTCTTGGCCCCCTCGGCCCATCTGGAACGATGGCGAGATCTGATCCATGGGCTTTGACCATCTGTTTAAAGCCGGAAAAGCCTTTTCGTGTTGTCGATCCTAAAATTGCAAGGAATCCGAACCGCTTCAGGGCTTTTCCTATCACCTGACCATCCCGATGAGGAGAAACCAGAAAACTCAATTTTTTCCCTTTGTAGGCTATTGGCATCATCAACAACCTTCCATGCCAGAAAACCCCGATGGCAGGGATCTCTTTCTCCCAAAAGAATCTCGGAATCTCGGGATGAATTTCGACAAACTGCATGGTTCGGGCCAACAGCTTGATGACCCAGAAAGCCAGCCAGGGACCGAACCAGCCCACCAGCTTCTTTTTAAAGGATTTGAGAACCATATATTTTATTGCGGAATACGGAATGCGGAATCAAATCTAAATTCAAGTCAAGAGTTGTTATTTTTACACTCAAATTCAAATAGTTAAGTATAAACTCGATTCCGAAATCTGCAATCCGAAATCCGCATTCAAAATCAGTAGATCTTCTTTGTTTTCGGGGTTTTCCAGACCCTCATCCCGTCGTCTCTGAATTGAAGATCATAGAGGCGACGGTATTCTCCGTTCAAGGCCATCAACGCTTCATGCGTTCCCTGTTCAATCATCTCTCCATTCGAAAGAACAATGATGCGGTGAGCATTCCGGATGGTGGAAAGCCTGTGGGCAATGACAAAGACCGTCCGGCCTTTCATCAAAGCATCCATGGCTATCTGAACCTCGGTTTCGGAGTCGGAATCAAGAGAGGAAGTGGCCTCATCGAGGATCAGGATGGGAGCATTTTTTAATATGGCACGGGCAATGGAGAGGCGCTGACGTTCTCCTCCAGAGAGCTTCACCCCTCCTTCTCCAATCACCGTGTCGTATCCCTGGGGAAGCCCCTGAATGAAGTCGTGAGCATTGGCTGCTTTTGCGGCCTCCATGATCTCTCGGTCCGACCTTAACAGGCTTCCATAGGCGATGTTATTTCTCACTGTATCATTGAAGAGGATGGTCTGCTGGGTGACCAACCCAATCTGTTCCCTCAGTGATTTGAGGGTGACGTTCCGAATATCCCTACCGTCAATCAGAATCCGACCCTCCTCCACATCATAGAAACGGGGTAGGAGATTGACGAGAGAGGTTTTTCCCGCCCCACTCATTCCGACGATGGCAACCGTTTCACCCACTCTGACATGAAGGGAGAGCGATTTGAGCACCGGTGCTGAATCATATTTAAAGCTGACCTCTTCAAACTCAATTCCTTTTGAAATCAAGGGAAGGGGATTGGCATCCTTTTCCTCTTTCACTTCTGCCACGGTATCGAGGAGTTCAAAGATTCTTGCTGCCGCAGCCAGACCTTCCTGCACCTCAAGGTTAACCTTGTTCAAATTACGGACCGGCGCATAGAGCATCAGGAGTGCGGTCATAAAAGAGAAGAAGGTCCCGGGAGTCATGTCTCCCCGGACCACACTGTATCCACCCACCCAGAGGATGATAGCGACTCCAATTCCTCCTAATAATTCCATGAGGGGATGAGAGAGGGCTCTGATCTTCACCCGCTTGAGAAAGATTTTGAAATATTTTTCATTTTCCTCAGCAAACCGCCGTTTTTCATACTCCTCCATGTTGAACGCCTTGACGATCCGATTACCGGTGATCGTTTCATGCAGGAATGTGGTCAACGAACCCATCCGCTGAAGGCCTTTCCGGCTAAACTTCCGGAGCCTCTTGCCAAATTCTTTGATGGGGATGATGGCGATGGGAAAAACGATGAAAGCGATGAGCCCGAGTTTCCAGTCCCGGTAGAAGACAACTGCCGTGAGCCCAAGGATGGTCACGGCATCTTTAATGAGGCCGGTGATCGCATTGGAGACTGCCCCCTGGACAAGATTGACATCATTAGTGATCCTGGAGATGAGGACGCCGGTGGGGGTTTGGGTGAAGAAAGAGAGAGAAAGATCCTGAAGGTGATCATACAGCCTCTGCCGGATATCTGCTACCACTCTCAGACCGACAAAGTTCATCAGATAGGCCTGACCATAATCGAAGATGCCCTTCAGCAGAAAAAGGAGAATGATGGCAATCGGGAGTAGAAGGATCATCTCCATATCCTTCTTGAGCAACAAGTCTTCGAGGCGGAGTTGGATGATGATATTCTTTACGACCGGTGGAATTCCCTCCTTCTTGAAAAAGACGCCATCCATGGCAGGCTTGACCAGAAGGGCTTGGGCAGCGGTCAGACCGGAAACGAGGATCATAAAGACCATGGCAAGGCACAGTTTGATCCAGTAAGGCCTGACGAGTTGAAGGAGGCGACGATAGAGAGCCATAGGGGGTGCCTATAAAATGAGTCTCCAGGCCAGGGCCAGGGTAAGGATACCGGTTTTGTCTATGGGTTAGGGTAAGGGCTTTAAATGAATAGCCCTAACCTTTTACCCTTTGACTTTGCCCAAACCGGCTTCCTAACCTTCACCTTAACCTTCCGACTGTTTATTTTTATCACACTTTGTTCTCTTGAAGCAAGGAGAGGACGATGCGGGCGGCGCGGTTGGCTGCGCCAGGTTCCCCTAGGTTACGGCGCACCTCTGCCATCGCTTCGACAGTTTTCCCGTAAAGAACCGGATTTTTTAAAAGACCAAAGACTTCATCAGCAATCCTCTTGGGATTGACATTCTCCTGGAGCAGCTCCCTGGCGATCTCCTTACCTGCAACCAGGTTGACCAGACCGATATGTTTCACACGGATCAATGCTCTGGCTACCCAGAAGCTTAAAGCAGATACTTTATAAAGGATGACCATTGGTTTTTTGAGGATGGCGGCCTCGAGGGTTGCTGTTCCAGAAGCCATGATGATCAGCTCAGAGAGGTTCATCACATCATAGGAGAAGCCTTTGATCACTTTTATTGAGGTGGGAATATTCTTAATCCAGGGGGAAAGAGTCGCTTCAGAGATACCTGGCGCCAGAGGGATGATGAACTGGAGTTCAGGCATCTCTCTCTGGAGAAGGACAGTTGAGTCCAGAAGGGGAGGAAGAAGCCTGGTTACCTCCTCCATCCGGCTTCCTGGTAGAAGGGCTATGGTTCTCCGTTTTGGATCGAGACCGAATTTCTGAAAGGCTTCCTCTTTCGAGAGGAGGGGTTTGACGATATCCAGAAGGGGATGCCCCACCCACTCTGCATCGACTCCTGCAGCCTGATAAAGAGGGACCTCGAACGGAAAGAGGACAACCATCTTTCTCACCCTCTTTGCAATTGTTTTTACCCTTCCGGGTCTCCAGGCCCATATCTGTGGGCTGATATAATAAAGAACGGGAATCCTCTTCTGACGGGCAAATCTGGCAAGCCGGAGATTGAATTCCGGATAGTCGATCAAGATGACCAGATCTGGCCTCTCTCGCTCCATCGCCTTTTTTAACTCTCTAAGGGTTTTGAGGGCTATCCTCAGTTTTCGGAATGCTTCGGAGATCCCGACGACCGAAAGAGAGCGGGCATGATGGAGAAGCTTCATCCCTCTTTTTTCCAGATCGTCTCCACCGACACCGAAGAATTCAATTTTCGGCTCGATTTTCTGGATGGCCTCTACGAGATGGGCTCCGTGCAGGTCTCCTGAAACTTCTCCGGCCACCAGCATAATCTTTTTTGAACGCATTCCTTATGCCTCAAGATGGTGCTTCTCTTTCATATTCCTGATGATCCGGAGGGCGACATCGAGAACCTGCCTTCCGTCCCGACCTGAGACCTTGGCCTCTTTTCGCTCCCTGACACTCTGAAGAAAAGAGCGGATCTCCATATCAAGCAGGTCGGTCTTGTTGACTGAAATCCCTTCAGCCACCATTTCAGGGAGATGCCCATTTTCAGATTGGGACACTTTTTTGGAAAAGGATGCGGTCTGGGTCAAATAATCGATCGTCAATGTTCCATTGGACTGAACGAAGGTCGTTTTACGCCTCTTCTCTTTTGAGACCCGGCTGGCAGTCAGGTTGGCGATGCACCCATTTTCGAATTCGATTCGGGCATTGGCAACATCGAAGTAAGGAGTGAGCGTGGAGAGTCCGTTTGCATCAAGGTGTTTAATCTTTGAATGGACTATGTTTAAAACGATATCAATGTCATGGACCATCAGGTCGAGGACCACATCCACATCGGAACCTCTTCCTAAGAAAGGGGCCAGTCGTTGGCATTCAATCAGGAAAGGATGCTGGATCATTCCTTCTGCGGCAAGGAGCGCTCCGTTAAATCTCTCCAGATGGCCTATCTGTAGGATAAGGCTTTTGGACTCGGCAAGAGCGATCAGTTCATCGGCTTCCTCAAGCGTGCTGGCGATGGGTTTCTCGAGAAGGACATCTACTCCTTGCAGGAAGAAATCTTTTGCAATGGCATGGTGAAAGGGGGTGGGGACAGCAATGCTGACCGATTGAACTTTACCGAAGAGATCTGTGTGATGAGAGAAGGTTTGGACCGGGTATTGTTTTGCAATGTCCCTGCAACGGGAAGGGTCGATATCGACCACCCCCACCCATTCCACACCTTCAATTTTCAAATATTTCTCTAAATGGAATTGGCCGAAGTACCCCCCACCGACCACGCCCACCCTAATCGTTTTCACTTATCGGCAGATCCCCCTCTTGGTCTGCTGGATGAAGCGAAGGAGATGCTCAACCTCCGGTATCCGATAGATTTCAGACTCCTCCAACTTTTTAATGGCTTTCTCCAGTGTCAGACCGGATCGATAGATGATACGGTAGGCTGTCTTAAGAGCCCGGATGGTCTCTTCGCTAAATTTTTGGCGTTTCAGTCCGACGGCATTGAGGCCGAAGAGTTTCGCCCGGCTTCCTGCTGCCAGCATATAGGGAGGGATATCGAGCACCACACCGGTGAGCCCGCTGATAAAAGCATGGGCGCCTATCCGGCAGAACTGATGGACTGCGGCAAGGCCCCCGATGACCGCATCATCTTCAATGAGAATATGGCCTGCGAGGGTTGCCCCATTCGCTAGGACAACCTGATGGCCGATCTGGCAGTCATGGGCTACATGGGAATAAGCCATGAAAAAATTCCGATTGCCGATAACGGTTTTTCCCCCTCCCTTGACGGTACCGCGGTGGAACGTAACAGATTCCCGCATGATATTGTCATCCCCAATAATGAGAGAGGTTGGCTCTCCTTTATAGGCAACGGCCTGGGGCGCCTCTCCGATGGAGGAGAACTGGAAGATCCGGCATCGTTTTCCAATCGTTGTTCCTTGCCGGATGACGACATGGGGGCCAATCCAGGATCCCTCTCCGATGCGGACATCTTTTTCGATGATGGAGTATGGACCGATTTCAACTCCTGCATTGATTTCGGCTTTTGGGTCGACAATGGCCGTAAGATGGATCATTTTTCTTCTCCCATCATTGCCATCAGGTCTGCCTCCGCAACTACTTTCCCATCCACCAGCGCTTTCCCCTTAAACCCCCAAATGGACTGGCGCTGGCGGGTCACCTCAATTTCAAACCGGAGCTGATCACCCGGGATGACTGGTTTTCTGAAGCGGGCATGATCAATTCCAAGAAAGTAGACAGCCTTTTTTTGGTTCGTTTTTGTGTTTGTTTGATCTTCCTCTGGTATTGATTTAAAGGCGAGGACACCCGCGGTCTGGGCCATGGCTTCCACGATGAGTACACCAGGCATGATGGGTTGGCCGGGGAAATGGCCGGGGAAGAAAGGTTCGTTATAGGTTACATTCTTGATGCCCACAATTCGCTTTCCTGGCTCGACTTCAAGAATCCGGTCAACCAGCAGAAAAGGGAAAGCATGGGGAAGAATGCGCATAATCTCTTTGGCTTCGATCATCTATTTCTCCTTCTCTTTTATGGAGAGTCTCTCCTCGATTTTTCTCATACGGTTTTCGATGTCGGTGAGGGTTCTTCGCATCTCCGGCAATTTTGGGAAAGTAGTGGCGACCCGAAGATAATCACGATGAGGTATGACCGGAGTCCCTGTAAAGATCTGATTCGGAGGAAGGTTCTGGCCCACCCCGGATTGGGGGCCTACCATGACATTATCTCCAATCTCAAGATGGTCAATGACGCCGACCTGACCAGCGAGGATCACATTTTTCCCGATTTTGGTCGAACCCGCGATACCCACTTGTGCAACGATGATCGAATCCTCACCAATCTCAACACCATGAGCCACCTGAACGAGATTGTCGATTTTGACTCCTCTCCGGATGATTGTTGCACCTAATGCGGCACGGTCAATCGTTGAATTGGCGCCCACTTCGACATCGTCCTCAATGATCACCTTTCCCACCTGAGGGATCTTCACATTCTTCTTTCCATCCTTTACATATCCGAATCCGTCTGCTCCAATGACCACTCCGCTATGGAGGATGACTTTCTTTCCGATGATTGAACCGGAATAGAGAGTGACATTAGGATGGAGAACGGAATCCTCTCCGATGACAGAGTCTTCCCCCACACAGACGCCCGGGTAGAGGATGACGCGGTCTTCGATTCGGCACCGGTCTCCAATATAGACATAGGGGTAGATGGTGATATCTTTTCCGAATTGGACAGAAGGGCTGATCCAGGCATGGGGATCGATCCCCTTGGGTTGATACGGTTTGGCAAAGAAGAGGGTGAGGATCTTAGTAAAAGCGAGCTGAGGATCCACTGTACAGATCAGAGGCCTGTCAGCCGCTGTCACTTTGTTTGAAACGATGATCGCTGAGGCTCTGGTTTCAGTTAGTTTCCGAAGATATTTGGGATTGGCGATGAACGTGATTTGGCCAGTCTCTGCGTCATCGATCGAGGCCACGCCGGAGATTTCTACCTCACCATCTCCAGCAACGGTCCCGCCGACAAATTCCGCCAACTCTTTCAGTTTCTTTTTCATTCCTGTCTCACTTCCGGACAACCATCCAACAATCAGGCTGATCCTTTGGTCATTCCTGGTATTCTGATGACCTGATACCCCGATCTCCTTCCTTTACTTCTTCTGTGCATCGTGGAGTTTGATCACCCGGTCCGTAAGATCAATGGTCTTCGAAGCGAAAAGCACGATGTTCTCGTTCAACTCTAGGATGAAGGTAAACCCTTCATCCGCCCCCAATTTCTGGATCACTTTCTGAAGCCCAAGAGAGATGTTTCTTTCCATCTCAACCCGCTTCTGATTGACTTCATTCTGAGAGTCTTCCTGCCAGCGCTGAAACTCTCGGACCTTGTTCTGCAAGTCCTTCTCTTTGTTTGCCCTGACATCAGGGTTGAGCATCGGCGCTTGCTTTTCGAGGGATTCCTTCATCGTTTGAAGTTCTTTCTGCTTGTCCGCAAATTGTTTCTGAAACTTTTCAACCTCTTTCACAATTGCCTTTTTTGCTTCTTTGCCTGCATTACATTCGTTAACCGCCTTCTGGATGTCGACAAAGCCGATTTTGAGGCTGGTGGACTGAGCTTGTCCGAAAGCCAGTCCGAAAGCTCCCAGTAAAATGAGGATTCCAACACCAATCGATATTGTTTTACTTCTCATGATCCCTACTCCTTTTTTTAGATTTTAGATACCTTGTTTTTCTCCATTCAGAGGTTCATGGAAAACTAATAAACCGTTCCCATCGTAAAGTCAAAGACCTTCCGTTTCTCTCCCAGTTTGGGACTCAGATTGAACCCAAGGTCGATATGGATGAGGCCAAAGGGTGAAAACCAACGGATCCCAGCTCCCACGCCTGTCTTGAGCGGCGTGATGTCTTTGAATTTGTCGAAGCCCTTTCCCACATCCCAGAAGATGGCTGCTTTCAAGCCGATTTCCGAAGCGAGAGGAAAGATGAGATCGGATTGGAAAGAGAACATCTTCTTTGCCCCCAACGGTTCTTTATTGATATCGAAAGGGCCAGCCATGCCATATTCGAATCCTCTGACAGTTTTGAGTCCACCGACGTAGAACTTCTCATAGATGGGAAGCTTTCTGCCGCTATAAGGTTCGACAAAGCCTATGGTTCCCCTGAGATTGAGCACGGTTTTCAGGGGAAGAGGAAAGAACCAGCTGGTATCTGCCACTCCCTTAACAAAATAGTTGTCTCCTCCCAAAATTCCACCTGCATTCTGAAGGGAGATGCTGTGCCTTGATCCTCTAGTCGGATTGTAGTAATCGTTCCGGGTATCCATGGAGAGGGAGAAGGAGAGAGCGCTCGTCACTTTCTTTCCCTCTTGTTCCTTAATAAATCGGGAGGCATCCGCGCTCACATCACTGACCTTAATCTTTTCCAGTTTGTATGTTAAATCTGTCCGGAGTGTTTCGGTCAATTCTTTTCCAAAGCGGATATTTCCTCCAGTGATTTGATATGAGTAAGTATTGAGCTCCCTATGCTCGTTGTATAGGTCCGTTCCTCCTGAGAAATTATATCCGAGAAAATAGGGATCTGTAAAACTAAGTCTAACATCGCGGGTCTCGTACCCCAATCTGAATTTCAGAACACCATGATAACCCAGGCCGAAGAGGTTGCGGTCCGAGATGGAGGCAGAGCCCACCACGTTTTCGATCGAGCTATAACCGATCCCAAAACTGAGAGCTCCTGTGGGCGCCTCTTCGACCTTGATCTCAAGATTCGTTTTCTCCTCCGTGCTTCCCCGGCTGGTGGTTAACTCTACTTCCTTAAAGAAACCTGTCCGTTTCAATCGGTCTTTGCTTTTACTGAGGCCAGTGGCGCTGTAAAGCTCTTCCTCCGCCACCTGGAGTTCACGCCGAATCACCTTGTCACGGGTCTTGGTGTTGCCCACGATCTGTATCTTCTCAAAAAAGACCTGCCTATTTTTTTCGATCTCAAAGATCAGATGGACTAAAAGATTTTTTTCGTCGGTGGCGGTGGCTGGAGCAATCTCCACATTGGCATAGCCCTGATTGGAAAATGTTTCGGTGAGCGCGTTGATTTCCCTCCGGATGGCCGAGGTGCTATAAATATCGTTTCGTTTGATCTTGATGGCCTTGAAGAGATCTTCCTTTGTGGTGAGGACATCCCCCTTGAAATCGATCTCTCCGATACGATATTGAGGTCCTTCTGCAATCTCGATTTCAACCAAAATCCGTTTGGGATTCTGGAGATCGATCTTCGGCTCCAAAACCTTTACTTCAAGATAGCCATGGTCGATATAGTAAGCGGCCAGCATCTGGACGTCATTTTTCAAGATATCTTCATCGAGCATGCCGGTTTTTGTGATGATGGAGAAGATGTTTCTCTGTTTAGTCAACATGAACTTTTTCAGATCTGAGGATTTGATCTTTTTATTTCCTTTGAAAACGATCTTTTTAATATGGCCTTTGACTCCCTCTTGGATCTGAAAAGTGACCACAGCCTCATTCGTCTCGAGCTGGTCAACTTTGTGCTCTACTTTCACCCCATAATAACCTTTAGAAAAGTAAAGCCTTCGGATCTGTTCACCATTTTCTCTCACTTTCTCGAGGTTGAGGATGGAGCGTGTGGTCAGGGTCACCTTTTCCTTGATGGCATCCAATTTCACCTTCTGATGTCCAGTAAAGACGATCTCCTTGATGGACGGTTTCTCCATCACGATGAAGATGATCTCCCTGCCCTTGGGGGTCGTCTTGATATCAACCTGAACATCGGAAAAATAACCCAGGCCGAAGATGGAGCGGAGATCTTCCCTTACCTGGTCGGTGGAAAAAGGTCCTCCCTCGCGGCTCTTCACCGCCCCTCTTATGACCCCCTCTTCAATCTTCGAATTTCCAAGCACAGTTACTTTGTAAATGGTCAACTCTGATCCTTCACCTATGGTGATTGTGAGAAGAAGAAGGAGAAGAGCGATCCACATACTTTTTCTAATCCTATATCCCATGTCCGTTCCTGTCGGCTCCTTTTCCGGTTTGAGTTTTATCTTCCATATCAAATCCTTCTTCTTTTGTCCACCCCCCCCTGGAAAAGGAGGTCCATTTTAAGGATGAAAATCATTCCTTAACCACTCGCTTTCCCATCGGTGAGAATCACCTGCCGTGGCATTTGAGCGGCCAGATTCGGGTTGTGCGTCACGATGATGATCGTTACGTTCTTCAACCGGTTCAGTTCATGGAGAAGGGCGAAGACCGATTCCCCTGTTTTTGAGTCGAGGTTTCCTGTGGGCTCATCTGCCAGAAGAATTTTTGGTTCCAGGACCAGGGCTCTGGCCACCGCCACCCGCTGCTGTTCCCCTCCGGAGAGTTCCCCAGGCTTATGGGAAAGCCGATCTTTCAGACCCACGAGGGTGAGGATGGCTTCGGCGCGAAGGGTGGCTTCCTTGGTTGACATACCCTGTATTAAACAGGGCATGATCGTATTTTCCAGAGCAGTGAATTCCGGGAGGAGGTGATGGAATTGAAAGACAAATCCGATCTCCCGGTTTCGAAACAAGGCAAGGTCTTTTTCGTTCAGCGTGAAAATATCTTTTCCTTCGTAAAGCACCTTTCCGGCAGTAGGCCGGTCGAGTGTACCTAGGATATGGAGCAAAGTTGTTTTTCCCACGCCAGAGGCACCCACGATAGCGGCCTTTTCACCCCGGGAAAAGGTAAGATCGATTCCTCTGAGCACCTCGACCTTCTTTGCCCCGTTTCCAAAAGACTTGAAGAGATGCTGAACCTGGATGAATTCCTTCACACCATGGGCTCCTTTTCCCTATCTATCAATCCCTTGGAAAGAGTCTCTTTCATCCGGATGAGACGTTTTGAAGAGATCTCTTTTCCGATCGACTGAAGTTGTGGGAACTTCTGCACAAGGTCGTCAAAATCCCCCTTTGACAATTCGAGCAGTTCAGTGGGATGGGTTGTTTCCGCAAAAGCCATCCGGGGCCTATTGAGAAGCACACCGATTTCTCCAAAGAGATGACCGCTTCCTAATGTTCCCAGGATCACACGCTTTTTATGACGATCCTGTGTAAAGATATTGACCTCACCGCTCTTAATCAAATAAAGGCTATCGGGAGGGTCTCCTCCTTTAAAGATGAGAGTCTCTCCTGGAATATTCAGCACACGAAACCGTCTTAAAACCTCGTCCCGATCCAGCCCAGAAAGAGGAGAGAAGAGAGGGGAGATGGCGAACAGATTATCCAGAACCCGTTTTTTGAAGAGGTCTTCGAGCACTTCCAATACCCGGGGGTGGTTCTTAATGATCTCCTCCAGTTCGTTTCGGGTGATCTCAATGGTTTCACATTCCATCAGGCCTTTAACACTGGCATGCCTTTTGCGGTCGAGAAAGAAACCAAATTCTCCAAAGCAATCCCCTTCTCTAAGGTTGCGAATCCATCTCTCTTTTCCTTCAAAATGCTTATAGACTCCCACTTGTCCTTGACAGATCACCATCAAAGAGTCTCCGGGTTCACCTTCGCGGCAGAGGAAACTCCCCTTTGGGAAAGTCCTGCATTGGACACGGCTGAGTAAGGTTTGAAGTTCTTCCTCTTTCAAATCGGAAAGTAAGGGAATATGGGGTAGAGGTCGAGACAGTTGGGTGTCTCTGGCTCTTGCCATATAGAGTTGGGTTAATTGTTCGTTGATCTCTTTTAAAAGGGGGTCGATCCTCAGAATCATCTTGTTTACGGAAATAGCCTGGAGCAAAAAACCTTCTCTGGCATAAGCTTCAGCCACCTGCCGGTACTCAGCGATCGCCTCTTTCTTCCTTCCCAGCCGTTCTAATAATTCCGCCATTTTTAACCGGGATCGAAGATCATCTGGTTCTTGGTCAATATGCTTTTGAAAGGAGTCCATCGCCTTCTTCCATTCTCTCCGTGAGAGAAATAAAAGGGCTTCCTCCTTATATGACATGGGTTCCTTATTCATATCGCAATGCCTCGGCTGGATCGAGTTTCGAAGCTCTCCAGGAGGGATAGAGGGTGGCGAGCAGGCTGATCAAAATGGCCGTGATGACAATCAGCGATACATCCAAAGGATTGACCTGTGAGGGAAATTTATCGATATAGTAGACATCTCTCGGAAGGATTTTGAATCCGAAAGAGGTCTCCAAAAAATCGATAATCTTCTCTAAATTGAATGCAACCATAAGCCCTGCGATCGCTCCGAGAACCGTTCCCACGACACCGATCACGCCTCCCTCGATGATAAAGATCCTGAGGATGGACCTTGAAGGCGCGCCCATGGATTTCAGAATAGCGATATCTTTATTTTTCTCCATGACCACCATGATGAGCGTGGAGATGATGTTGAAGGCTGCCACCAGAACGATCAGAACGACAATGATGAACATGATGACCTTTTCCAGCTTGAGGGCAGAGAAGAGGTTCCGGTTCATTTCCATCCAGTCTTTGGTCCAGAAGGGGAATCCCATCTTTTTTCGGATGTCTTTGCCGATTTCTTTGACCTTATAGATATCCTCTGTCTTTATCTCGATTCCTGTGATGCGTTCTTCCATCGCAAAAAACTTCTGTGCGCTCTCAATAGAGACATAGGCCATGGTATTATCGTATTCATACATTCCGGAATAGAAGATTCCCTTTACACGAAACCGTTTCATCTTGGGCATCATGCCCATGGGTGTCATCGTGCCCAGAGGGGAGATGACCTGGATGTAGTCATCGACTGTAACGGAGAGGTGTTTGGCTAATTCCACGCCCAGGATGATGCCCGAAAGATCCTTTTCTTTTCCTTCTTTAACCCTATTTTCTTTGAGATCCTCGAGGCGGCCGGCCTTGAGATTGCGGGCCAGTTCCGTCACCTTAGCCACACGGTCCGGGTCGATTCCTTTGAGGACGACTCCGGAAACCCCTGATTCCGAGGAGAGCATCACCTGGCTGAAGATGAAAGGGGCCGCTGAAATCACGCCCTTGACTCCTTCCACCTTCTGGATCGCCTCTTCGTAATGGTCCATCCCCTTTTCGCTGGCCTTGAGCACCACGAGGTGGGCCTGAGTTCCGAGGATCTTTTCTTTGATGGTCTGCTGAAATCCGTTCATCACGGAGAGGACAACGATGAGGGCCATGACCCCCAGCATCACACCGGCGATAGAGATGACCGTGATGATGGAAATGAACGTCTGTTTTCTTTTAGCCTTAAGGTATCTCAGACCGATGAACCATTCGTATCGCATAGCGTATCGCCATTTTTACTATTTGTTAGGGCACCTCACGAGGCGCTGTTTTTACCAGGCAAGTAGTAAAATTCCAATCACCAAATTCCAAGCTCCAAATAAATTCCAATAACCAATATCCAAATAACCAAAACACTAACAGATCCGCCCCTTTTTAGAATTTTGGTCATTGAAGTTTGGTTATTATCTGGTGATTGGTTATTGGTGTTTGGTGCTTATTCACACTCTTTGTTAGACCCTTCTCATGATCAAATGATTTATAGGTGCACCCCCCCCTACTTCTCCGGTCGCAACTGTGGGAAGAAGATGACATCGCGGATCGAAGGGGAGTCGGTCAGAAGCATGACCCACCGATCGATCCCGATTCCTTCACCCGCAGTGGGTGGCATTCCGAATTCGAGGGCATGGAGAAAATCCTCATCAAAGAAGAGAGAGGCATCCCCTTCTTCTGTTTTTTCCTTTAACTGCTGGAGAAAACGCTCTCTCTGATCGAGAGGATCATTGAGCTCTGAAAAACCATTGGCGATCTCCCGGCCTGCGATGAAAAGTTCAAACCGGTCCACGACGTTCGGATCTTCTTCATTTCGGCGGGAGAGCGGCGAGATCTCGGTCGGGTAATGGGTGATGAAGGTGGGCTCAAGGAGATTGGGCTCCACCCCTTCCTTGAAGAGATCAGCCAAAACCCTTCCATGGGAGGTTCCCTTTTTCAGTTCCAGTCCAAACTTCTTGGCAACTTCGACAGCCTTTAAGGGGTCGTTTAAAATCGCTGGATCGAGCTTTCCTATCTCCAAAAGAGAGTCGTTGAAGCGTATTCTCCGCCAGGGGGGGGTAAAATCGATTTCCTTGCCCTGATAGGTGAGATGGAGCCCTCCATGAATTTCTTTGACCATGGAGCAGAGAAGTTCTTCGGTCATCTCCATCATTTCGATATAAGTGGCGTAACTCTGGTAGAACTCGAGCATGGTAAATTCTGGGTTATGAAAGGTGGAGATTCCTTCATTCCGAAAACTCCGGTTGATCTCAAAGATCCTTTCAAATCCCCCGATCACGAGCCGTTTCAAATAGAGCTCCGGAGCAACCCTGAGAAAGAGGTCGATATCAAGGGTGTTATGATGCGTTCTGAAGGGTTTGGCCGTTGCCCCTCCGGGAATAGGATGGAGCATCGGAGTTTCAACCTCGTAGAAGCCTTTACGGTTAAAGAATTCACGGATCTTCTGAATGACCAGGGCGCGTGTGAGGAAAACCTCTTTGACCTTCGGGTTGGCGATGAGGTCCAGGTAGCGCTGGCGATACCGAATCTCAATATCGGTTAACCCATGCCATTTCTCCGGAAGAGGGCGAAGCGACTTCCCGAGGAGACGGAACTTCTGGACCTGAAGGGTGAGCTCTCCTGTCTTTGTCCGGAAGAGCTTTCCTTCCATTCCGACAAAATCTCCGATATCGAACCTTTTAAAAAACTTAAAGGGTTCTTCTCCGAGAATCTCTTTCTGGAAGTAGGCCTGTATCTTACCATTCCGGTCCTTGACCTGAATGAAACTGGCTTTGCCAAAGTTTCTGATAGCGATGATCCTTCCCGCAAGAGAGAAGCTCTCAGAAACGGATTTAACCTCCTCTTCGGACAGGGCACCAAATGCCTTCAGGATATCTCCTGAAGTGTGAGTCACTTTGAAATCATTAGGATAGGGATTGACTCCCTCCTCTCTAAGAATTTCCAGTTTTCGTATTCTCTGTTGGATCAGTTCGTTTGTTTCATCCATCTCTGTCTATCAAAGTCTCCTGATTAAAATTAAATGTAAGATTAAAGGGTTATCCCACTTATTTGAAGATTTCATAAATTAACCCATTTTCCAACCTCCGTCAAGGAATAGGGCTTTTGCCAGGTGATCAGGGGAGAATCTTTTTGATCTCGCCAACAAGATCATAGGGCAAGGCCTGGGTGATCCTGGCTTCCACCCAATCGCCCGGAAGGGCCTTGCCTTTTAGAAAGACGCAGCCATCAATCTCAGGGGCCTGAGTTTGAATTCTTCCTCTCAAAGAACCTTTCTGCTGATCCATCCCTTCGACCAGAACCGTTATATTTCGCCCAACCATCCTTCGATATTTTTTAAGTGAAATCTTCTTTTGAGCCTGCATCAGGATTTTTAACCGCTCTTCCTTAACTTCCTGAGGGACCGGATGGGGAAGTCTGGAGGCAGGCGTTCCTTCCTCAGGAGAATATTTAAAGGCCCCAAGATGATCGAATTGAGCTTCCTCGGCAAAATGGAGCAGGGCCTTGAATTGGCTTTCACGCTCACCTGGAAATCCAACAATGAGAGAGGTCCGAAGGGCAACCTCAGGGACAAAGGTTCGAATCCTATGAATGAGATCCTGAATCTCTTGGCCTTTCGATCTGCGCCCCATCCGCCTGAGGATCTCATCATCGATATGCTGAATGGGAAGATCGAGGTAAGAGCAGATCTTTTCTTCCTGTCCAATAAGTTGGAGCAGGCTATCCGTGAAACGAGCTGATTTCGGGTAGGCATAGAGGATCCGGATCCATCGAAGCCCATCGATGCGGATCAACTCTTTCAGAAGTCTTTCGAGAGAGGTTCCATCACGAAGATCTTCTCCATAAATGGTTGTATCCTGTGCAATCAGAATCAACTCCTTGACCCCCTGCTCTGCCAATCTCTCTGTCTCCTTCAGGATGGAATGGATCCCCCTGCTCCGGTAGGGTCCTCTAATCGAGGGAACCGTACAGAAGGTGCAGGTCCTGGAACATCCCTCGGCAATCTTCAGATAGGCGGTAAAAGAAGGGGTGGAGAGAATCCGGGGGGTCCGGTCGTTATAGAGGAAGGTCTGTCCCGAGAGATAGCTCTTTCTCTTTCCTGCCTGTACGATGAGGTCTGGGATCTTCTGAAAAGATCCTGTGCCGACGAACAGGTCCACCTCGGGAAGCTCCTTCTCCAGGGTTTTGCCGTAGCGCTGGGGAAGGCAACCCGAGACGATGAGAAGGCGACAGTTCCCCTCTTTTTTATAAGGGACGAGCTTGAGGATGGTTTCAATCGCTTCCTGTGTGGCATCCTGAATAAAGGAGCAGGTGTTGATGATGATGACCTCACCCTTTGAAGGGTCGGTGGTGAGAGGATGACCTTCTTTGGCAAGGAGGCCAAGGATGACTTCAGAGTCAACCAGATTCTTCGGGCAGCCCAGGCTGACCAGGCAGACAGTCTCTTTCATGGTTTTCCATTATAGCTTATGAATAACGGATGTCCAGCCATTTAGGAATAACGTCAATGGGTTGAGGGTTAAGGCTAAGAGGCCGGTTTTGTTAATGGGTTAGGTCAATGGTCTTCATGATATTACTTTACCTCTCCACTTTGCCTAAACTGGCTTCCTAACCATAGCCTTAACCTTATTTTTACCTTCGAGGTTAATCACTCCTTGTTTTGTTCTTTGAAAAATTGCAAAATTAGACACGAAAAACACGACGATTTATTCGTACAGGAGATTTTCAAATGGGGCTCATCCAGAAACAGTATGATTCTTTAAGAAAGAAGATTAAACAATCCGAACTGGAAAATCAGCGGCGCGCCTTCAAGGAAACCCGCAACCGTCAAAAGCAGAACCTTCCTCTCTTCAAAGATTTTGAAAAGATGAAGGAGGAGGTGAAGCGAATTCGTGTTCAATCGATGGGGAACAAGGACCTCCTCGAGGAGGCGATCGCCCATCTCGAAAAGAATCGGTTCAAGGTCCTTCGGGCGAAAGATGGTGAAGAGGCATGCCTCCTCTTTCTGAAAGAGATTGGAGAGGAGAAGCTCATCGTCAAATCCAAATCGAACCTTTCAAAGGAGATCGGACTAACCCCTTTTCTTGCCCGACATGGGGTCGAGGTTATTGAAACCGATATCGGCGACCGGATCAATCAACTGATTGGAGGACGGTCTTCGCATTATACCGGACCCGTTGCACATCTGACTCGATATGAGATTGCCGAGGTCCTCTCCAAACATTTGAAGAGAGACATTCCTCCTGTTCCGGAAGAGGAGATGCAAGCGGTCAGGGAGGATATCGAAACCTATCTTCAGAGGGCAAAAGTGGGGATTACAGGCGCCAATGCGATTGCTGCCAGCGAAGGGGCGATCCTGATCATTCATAACGAAGGAAATGTCACGAGGGTACGAACGAGATCGAAACATCTCATCATCGCCTCCATCGATAAGGTCTATCCGGATATGAACGATGCCATTCTCATGGCAAAGATCGAGACCTTTCTGGCTACCGGCTCGATTTTCCCTTCTTTCATCGATATTGTCGGAGGAAGATCGAAATCGTCAGACGTCGAAAAAATTCCTTTTTACGGAATGCATGAGCCGAATGAGCTGGTGATCATCCTGCTCGATCATGGGAGAAGCTGGATTCTCGACAAGATGAAAGACTTCACCGACCTTCTTTACTGTATCGGGTGCGGGAACTGCCTTCTTGATTGCCCCACCTATAACTCGATCGGCCCCTCCTTCGGGGCAGATGGCATGTTAGGCGGGAGGGGAGTGGCCCTTTCTTCGCTCATGCATGGCATGAGAGAGGGGGTTGATGATGGACTTTTCCTCTGCACTACCTGCGGCCTCTGTGGGGAGGTCTGTCCGGTTGGGATCGACGCGGGAAAGAGGCTTAAAGATCTGAGGCGTTTGAGTTTAGGGAGTCCGGAAGTCTCCTCTGAACTGAATGAGGTGACTCAACTTCAAACCACAATCGATCGATTTGGGACGCCCTATGGAGAGATGGAACGGGCACAATTTCCATCCCTAAAGAAGAAAGCGCCTGTCGTCCTCTATGTCGGCTGTGTGGGATTGACGACAGAGGCAGAGACCACGGTTAGAGTCGTGGAACTTCTCCAGCGATTGGGCGTCGATTTTACCATGATCGATGAGGTCTGCTGTGAGGCGGTCAAGGGGGATACGGGGTCCAGCCCCAATCCGGAGAGAATCCAGAAAAACATCGAGAGGGTGAAAGAGGCTGGCGGCCGTGAAGTGATTTTCACCTGTCCGACCTGTCTTAAGACTTTCTTAGAATATGACAAAAAAAGTTCCACTGCCCTCGTCTTTAAAGACCTTCTCTCTTATCTGAAAGAACATTTTAATTTTAAAGCGTCTGATTCTGATTCGGCGGCTGTCACCTATCACGATCCCTGCCACCTGGGAAGAGGGCTTGGCTCCTTTGATGGGGCAAGAGATCTTTTAAAAAGCATTGGAGCCAAATTCGTCGAGATGGAACATCACCACCAGGAATCACTCTGTTGCGGAGCCGGAGGAGGCATCCGGGGCTTCTACCCGAAGTTTTCACGGGACATGGCGCGTCGACGGGTCAAAGAGGCTGAAGACGTGAAGGCGGATTTTCTTCTCACCGACTGCCTCTCCTGCAAGCATAACCTGAGACAGGGGGTACCCATGGAGGGAAAGACAAGAGTGATGACCACCCCGGAGTATCTTCTGGAAAGAATCGAAATCGGAAAAGTTAAACCCTCAAGAAAATAGACCTTCCAGAAGAATAGGATGGTTATCCAATCTCACTCATGAGGTAGAATGGAAAGCATGCGATGGGATTATGATGTGATTGTGGTGGGGGCGGGGCCGGGGGGGGCGACGGCGGCAAGGGTTTGCGCCCGGTTCGGATTGAAGACGCTTGTCATCGAAAAAGAAAAGTTTCCCAGGTACAAAGCCTGTGGGGGATGTCTTTCTCTCAAGACCGTTCATCTGCTCGATTTCGATCTCCGTCCTGTTATCGAAAATACCATTTTAGGGGCAAAGTTCAGTTATTGTCTTAAGGATTCTTTTTTCATCGAATCGAAAGAGCCGATCGCCTATATGGTCATGAGGGATCGTTTTGATCAGATCCTGAAGGAGAAGGCGCTGGAAGAGGGGGCCAGGATCCTGGAAGGAGAAAAGGTTGTTCAAGTCCAGGAGACGGAGAAAGGGGTCGAAGTTGAGCTGGCCAACGGAGAGAGATTTTATTCTCACTATCTCATTGGTGCGGATGGTGCTGAAAGTATCGTTGCAAGATCGGTCTCTTTATCTCCCCATGTAAATGATGGGAACGGAATTGCCATCCAGAGCGAAATTCCACTCGACGCTTCCATCCCTTTTCCCGAAAAAGAACTTACGTTCGTCCACCTGGACTTCGGCCAGATCCCCAACGGTTATGGCTGGGTCTTTCCAAAAAAAGAACGGCTTTCGATCGGGATCGGCGGGATGTTCAGAGAAACCAAAAAGATGAATCCCTGGAAATACCTGAACGATTTTTTTAAAAATTTAGCCTATGTCCCGGAGGGAAAAGTGGAGAGGATGAAAGGCCATCTTCTTCCCTCTTTCTATGATGAGAGGCAAAAGGTTTCTCAGGGAAGGGTTCTTCTTGTGGGAGATGCAGCCCATCTGATGGATCCTCTTCAGGGAGAAGGAATCTATTATGCCATCCGGAGCGGAATGCTGGCTGCAGAGGCAATGATCAAATCGAGAGAGAAAGGAATTCTCCCATTCCATCCCTATCAACAGGCAGTTGAATTCCATATCTCAGCCAATCTGAAATGGGCGCTCTCTTTCTCAAGGTTCGTTTTCAGATTTACGAGGCTTGCCTACCGGACCCTGAAATCCTATCCCGAATTGAGCAACCTCTATCTTCAGGTCCTGGAGGGAAGAGAGACCTACCAGGGGTTTGTGGCAAGCGTAAAAGAACGGATCAAGGATATGATGAAGGGAAGGCTCAGTGACAGAATCAGGAAAGCCATGGCAAGAGCATGAAGTTTTGAAAAGAAAGATCAAAGGAATCACCCTCCTTCTTGAAAAACAGTATGGGATCCCACGCAAGGAAGGCGCAGGAGACTTTCTTGGCATCCTCATCGAGACCATTCTCTCACAGAATACCAACGATCAAAACCGAGATCGAGCCTACCAGAGATTAAGAAGCAGGTTTCCCAGGTGGGACAATATCCTTTCAGCGAAGACCAGAAGTATTGTTTCAGCCATCCGACCCGGCGGATTAGCCGAGCAGAAGGCAAAACGAATCCAAGAGATTCTACGCTGGATTAAGGACAGTCGGGGAAAGTTGAGCCTTTCCTTCTTAAAAGGGATGGACTCAGAGGAGATCAAAGAGTTGATCGGCGGGCTTAAGGGGGTTGGTCCGAAAACAGTCCATTGCCTTCTACTTTTCGGTCTGGGAAGAGAGGCCTTCCCGGTGGACACTCATATCCTCAGAATAGGAAAACGTGTCGGTTTCATCCCTGAAACCTTAAATGCCATGAAGGCCCATGCCTGGATGAGTCCGCTCGTCCCCAAAGGAAAGTCCCTATCCCTTCATCTCAACCTCATCCGATTTGGCAGATCGGTCTGCACAGCCAGGCACCCTCAATGCAAGGACTGTTTCCTTGCAGAGGAGTGCCTCTATCCTTCACAATAGGTGCTGATGAATGCGTTATCCTTATCCGGAATCAGCATAGAATCCCTGAAGGGATTCAGACGGATCGGTTTGACCGGATTGAAGGGATCGTCCAGGGCCTACCTTCTCTCTCTTTGGAGGGAGCAGGTGAGGGGGCCTATTCTGGTCATTGCACCTCACTTGCGTGACGCCGAATACCTCCTCGAAGATTTTAGTTTTTTCCAGAAGAAAGACGATGGGCTGGCCTGCCTCTTTCCTCAATGGGAGACGCTTCCTTATGACGAGATTCCTCCCCATCCTGAAATCATCCGGGAAAGGGTCCATTGCCTTTTCACACTGATGGAGAATGAAAAAGCAGTCATCTTCTCCTCTGTCAAAAGTTTGATGCAAAGGGTTCTCCTCTCTTCAGACTTAAAGAGATCAACCTTTATCCTTACCAGGGGAGGAGAGATCGAGAGGGATGGCTTTGTTCGATTTCTTGATGAAAGCGGATATACCTCAGCGAAAGTTGTGGAAGAAAGAGGTGATTTCAGCCTCAGGGGAGCAATCATCGATCTCTTCAGCCCTCTTTACGAAGAACCTCTCCGGTTAGAATTTGACGGAGACCGGTTGGAGTCCATCCGGAGGTTTGATGTGGAAAGCCAGCGGTCGATCAGGGGAGCGGAGATGGAGAGGGTCACGCTTCTGCCTGCCAGAGATATTTCAAAAACTCCTTCTGCCCGCACCTTGGCCACCCTTTTCGATTACCTTAAACAAGGGGGATGGGTTTTTATCGTTGATGGCGAAGAAGTGAAAAGGGAAGCAGAGGCTTTCTCTCATCTGGCAGAAGTCCATTATGAGAAAGCAAGGATCAAAAAACCCTCTGTTCCTCCTCTTGATACGCTTTACCTCTGTTCCGAGGACCTTCAGAATAACCTCGACAAATTTAAAACGGTCTTTCTTCAAGAAAGCCCTGTCGCTCCTCCTGGATGTGAGCAGGTTGGTTCATTCGATGTGGAGAGCAACGAAGACCTACAGAGAGAGATCAAGTCTGTCTTTCAAACAGAGAAACGTTTGACCGAAGCTTCACCCCTGTCCGTTGTCATCAAACACATTCATCACTGGCAGAAAGAGGCAAAGGGTGTGTTCATCGTCTCCCATACTCCCAGCCAGGCTGAGAGGATGAGGGACCTTCTTTCCCGCTATGAGATCGCTTCACGATTGGAGGGAGGTAAGAAGTTCAGTGAAGAGATGGCAGAGAGGGGAGTGATCACACTTCTCACCGGACGGCTTTCATCCGGATTCAGAGCTCTCAAAGAGGGGTGGGTCCTATTGACCGAAGAGGAGATCTTTGGAGAGAGAAGGAGGTTCAAAGAGGAGAAGCCCGCAAAGCGTGGATTGAGAGGCGAAGGGGAACCGCTCTCTTCTTATGGCGAACTTTGTGAGAACGATTTTATCGTCCATACAGATTATGGCATCGGCCTCTACAGGGGGTTGCGACACCTGAAGATCGGGACTGTTACAAACGACTATCTCCTCCTTGAATATCTCGATGAGGATAAGCTCTATATTCCGGTGGACCGGCTCAATCTCATTCAGCGTTATATTGGCGGTGAAGGAAGCCATCCCCGTCTCGATAAATTGGGGGGCAACCGCTGGCAGAGGGCAAAGAATAAGGCAAGGGAAGCCATTTCTGAAATGGTCAAAGAGATTCTCGACCTCTATGCGGCAAGAGAAGCGTTCAAGGGAATCGCTTTTGCTCCGGCCGATCAGTCCTACAAAGAGTTTGAGGCAACCTTTGAATATGAAGAGACGCCTGATCAACTGAAGGCCATCGGAGAAGTTATGGTGGATATGGGAAACACGAAGCCCATGGACCGGCTGGTCTGCGGAGATGTGGGATTCGGAAAGACCGAAGTAGCACTCCGGGCCGCCTATCGTGCTGTAGCAGACGGAAGGCAGGTTGGATTTCTGGTTCCCACCACCGTCCTGGCCCAGCAGCATTACCAGACCTTTTGTGAACGGTTTAAAAAATATCCGGTCATCATCGAGATGCTGAGCCGTTTTAAAAGTCCACGGGATCAGAAAAAAATCCTCCAGCGATTAAGAGAAGGTAAGGTGGATATCCTCATCGGGACGCACCGACTCCTTCAGAAGGATGTCTCCTTTCATGACCTTGGCCTGGTGGTCATTGATGAGGAGCATCGGTTTGGGGTGAACCACAAAGAGAAGCTGAAACAGATGAGGAAAATGGTTGATGTGATTACCCTGACCGCCACCCCTATTCCGAGAACGCTCCAGATGGCTGTCACCGGGATCCGCGATCTCAGCCTTATCCAGACCCCTCCTGAAAATCGCCTTTCGATACGCACCATCGTGACCCGTTATGATGATGAGATCATCCGGGAGGCGATTCTGAGAGAACTGGCCCGCGGAGGACAGGTCTTCTTCGTCCATCATCGCGTCCAGAATATCTATTCGATGGCCGCCCATCTCAAGAAGCTTGTTCCCGAGGCGCGGCTTGCCATTGCTCATGGCCAGATGAAAGAAAGGGAGCTGGAGAAGGCCATGCTCCAGTTCGTGAGGGGGGACCATAATCTTCTGGTCTGCACCAGCATCATCGAATCGGGCCTTGATATTCCGGCAGCCAATACAATCCTGATTAACCATGCCGAGCATTTTGGCCTTGCGGATCTCTATCAGCTAAGAGGGCGGGTGGGCCGAGGAAGGCATCAGGCCTATGCGTACCTTCTCGTTCCTTCAGAACTCTCGCTTTCGAGGGATGCGGCAAAGAGATTCCGGGCGATTCAGGAATTGAGCGATTTAGGCTCTGGATTCAAGCTGGCCCTTCAGGATCTGGAGATCCGGGGGGCTGGAAATCTTCTCGGCCATTCCCAATCAGGACATATTATTGCTGTGGGGCTCGAATATTACACTCAGTTGATGGAGAGTGCAGTGAAAGAATTGAAAGGAGAAGAAGTCATCGAGGAGATCACGCCAGAGATCCATTTTCACCTTCCTTCCTTCATCCCGGAGACGTATGTGGAGGATGCGGAGGAACGGCTGCGTTTCTATCGGAGGCTTTCCCATTGCCGCTCGGATGAAGCGGTGGAGATGATCCGAAGAGAGCTGATAGACCGATTCGGTAAGGTTCCAGAAGAGACCGCTCACCTCCTTGAAGTGATCAAGGTGAAGATCCTGCTGACAAAACTCTCCATACTTAAGTTTGAAGAAACCCCTTCGCAGATCGTGTTGACCCTGGACCCCACAACACGACTCTCTCCACAGAGAGTGGTTGAATGGGTTCAGAAGGGAGAAGGAAAATTCCGACTGACGCCTGATTCAAAACTGATCGTGGAAGGGTGGCCGGGGTTGAAGAAGGACCCTTTTGAGGCGACCCGAAGGCTATTGCAAGCGCTGGCTTGATTGTGGTAAATTTGCATAGGAAATAAGAGGGCTTGGTCTAAAGGATAAGTTAAGGTAACAGTAACGACGGAATCCTTGTTTTATCATTTATCCTTTTTGGGAGGATGTATGATGAAAAAAAGAATCATTTTCATCTTCGGAATCTTTCTCTTATCGGGCGCCCTGAGTTGCGGGGATTCAGGGAAGGGGGAGTTGGGGAAAAATGAACTGGTGAGGATCAACAAGCTCTCGATCCCCATCGACGAGTTTCGTCAAATGTCAGAGAAACAGCCCCTTGAAGGAAAGATGAGGCTTCTCGATGAGAAGGGAATGAGAGATTTCCTTGAAAATTATGTAATCACCCAGGAAGCTCTTTATCAGGAAGCGAAGAAAAAGGGATTCGACAAAAGCAAAGAGATCCTCGCGAAAGTAGAAGATTTCAGAAGGGCGATGATCATCGATGCACTCATTGAAGAAGCATTGAGGGGAAAGAGCGAGGCCACCGAAGAAGAGATCCAGCGATACTACAAGGAGAATAAATCGCTCTTTACCGAACCCCTTGAGGTGAAAATCCGTCACATCATGGTCAACTCTGAACCCGTGCTCAAGGAGGTCTTGACGAGACTTTCGAAGGGAGAAAGTTTTGAGAAACTCGCCTCCACCTATAATATTGACCGGACGCGGGAGGATGGCGGACATCTCGGCTATATCCGGAGAGGCCAACTGGCACCCTCCTTTGCCCAATTTGAAGAAGCAGCTTTTTCGCTCATGAAGAAGGGGGATATCAGCGAGGTGGTGAGAACGCCTTATGGTTTCCATATTATCCAACTGGAAGAAATTCGAGGAGTCCAACAAAGACCCTTCGAACAGGTGAGGGAGAGGATTCGCATTTTCCTTCAGGCTAAGAAAAAACAGGAAGCTTACCTCAACTATGTAAAAGAGGTGAAATCGAAGTCGACCATCCTGATCAATGAAAAATTATGGGATGAAGAAAAGAAGAGAGGGGGGAAAACGAAGGAAGATAAAAAATGAGAAGGATTCTTCTTCACATATGTTGGCCACTCATCCTCTGCATGGTTCCGGGATGTGATCTGTGGGAAGGGGGGCTTGCTGAGCCTATTCTTGCACGAATCAATGACGAAGAGATTACTATCGAGGAATTTAACCGAGAGTTTAAGGACCTGGTTACCGACCCGAAAAGAGAAGGGAGCCAACTGGAATTAAGAGAACTGAGAGAAGCCTATCTTGATCAGATGATCGAACGGAAGATTCTAGCGAAAGAGGCCAAACGATTGGGTATCCAGATCTCCGCAGAAGAAGTGAGCCAGGCCATTCTTGAGATTAAAAAGGACTATCCCGGGGAGGGATTCGGAGAGACATTGAACCTTAAAGGGATGAACTTGGAGGAATGGAAGGTCCGTCTGGAGGAGAAATTGCTGGCGGAGAAGATGGTTCGGAGCGGTCACCAGTACCAGGGAAGGATCGAAGAAAAGGAGGCTCGGGAGTTTTACGAGGCCCATCGCTCTCTATTTCAACTTCCATGCAGAGTGAGGGTACGTCAGATTGTTGTGGCGGATGGAAATGAGGCGATTCAGATCCAGAAACGGTTAAAAAAAGGAGAGAGTTTTGAGAAACTCGCAAAAGAGAAGTCGCTGGGGCTCGAAAAAACCCAGGGAGGTGATCTGGGTTATTTCAGTCAGGGAGAAAAACCCGTGGAATTCGATCACGTCTTCTCCATGGAGGTGGGCGCCATCAGCGACGTGATCAAGAGCCCATATGGATACCACCTCTTCAAATTGGAGGAGAAAACAGAGCCCCGAGAAGTCTCTTTTGAAGAGGCAAAAAAGAGCATTTTTCAAAAACTTGAACGTGAGAAGGAAGAGGAGGAGTATCAAAGGTGGTTCAAAAATCTAAAAGAGAAAGCAAAGATAAAAGTCAACAAAAAGTGGCTAAAATCATGAAGAGCGCAACAAGAATCATTTTTACGATTGGGGCTCTTTCTTTCATGTCAAGTTTCTTCTCTTTAAGCGGAGCAGCCGTTGACCGAATCGTAGCTATTGTCAACCAGGAGATCATCACCCTCTCGGAGGTCGAAAAGATGATCAATCCTCTCAAGGCGGAGATCGACCAGGGAAATCCTCTGGAGAGGCGAGGGCGCATCAATGAACTCTCCAGGATGGCGTTAGAGAAACTGATCGAAGAGAAGCTGATTGATCAAGAGGGAAAGAAAGCCGGAATCAAAGTAGCCGCCAAAGAGATTGAGGGAACCATCGAAGAGATCAAGCGGAGAAATTCAGCCAGCCAGGAAGAGCTGGAAAGAGCCCTGGCCAGAGATGGATTAACCCTGGAGACATTTAAAAAGGAGATTGAGAAAAAGATTATCCGATCCAGGGTGATCCAATATGCGGTGAAGGTAGAGCCCAATGTGGGGGAAAAGGAATTGAGGGATTTCTATCTTAAGAGTTCGGATCATTACAGGACCGAGGAGTCTTATCGACCCAGCCACATCCTCTTCAAGGTTCCTCAAAAAGCTACTCCTGAAGAAGTCCGTGAAATTCGAGCAAAATGTCAGAAGGTGCAGGCGAAGATTAAAGCGGGGGAAGATTTCGGAGAGATGGCCCTTATTTACTCAGAGGATACCTCGAGCAGGGATAAGGGAGATCTGGGTTTTTTCAAAAAGGGGGAACTCCTCCCCGCGTTTGAAAAAGAAGCGCTGGGGCTGAAGGTGGGGGAGGTAAGCGGAATCGTTCGGACCGAAAACGGATTTCACCTCATCAAACTCCTCGATCGAAGAGGAGGCCATCCTCTTCCATTTGAGGAGGTGAAAGAGAAGATAAAACAGGACTATCTTGAGAGAGAATTTGAAAAGAATCTTAAGCAGTATCTTGAGACCCTCAAGGCAAAATCAATCATCGAAATCAAACTGTAAAACAGTTCGGAGTGGTGAGTTCGGAGTTCGGAGAACAATGAACATCAATTTATTCCTCCAATGATCAAGATGAATCTTCCCATCTCCCCATCCCCTCATCTCCCCAATGGCAAATTTCTTCCTAAGGTTGGCATTACCATGGGCGATCCCACCGGGATTGGACCGGAGATCATTGCCAAGGCTCTATCCATGAAAGAGCCGTTTCAGGCCTGTCGGCCTGTTGTCTTTGGAGATGAGCAGGTTCTTCTAAAGGCGATTCGAAGAGAGAACCTTTCTGTTCAGATAAAAATGATTGATGAGACTCCGAAAGAAGGATACCAACCCGGGAAAATCTTTCTTTTTCCTTCCACCCAATTAGAAATAGATTCCATCATTTTCAGTAAGCCCGATAGAAAATGTGGCGAAGCCATGGTGAGATATGTTGAGGATGCAGTGAAGTGGGTGAAAGCAAAAAAACTTGATGCCATCACCACCTGTCCCATCAATAAGAAGGCAATCAATGCCGCAGGTTATTCATTCTCGGGCCATACTGAACTCTTGACTCATTTAACTCAATCACCTTCTGTGGCGATGATGTTTATCGGATCAAAGTGGAAGGTTGTTCTGGTCACGACCCATCTTCCTCTCAAAGAAGTTTCAAAGTGGATCACCCGTGACCGCATTCTCGACATTATTCAGCTCACTGAAGAGGGGTTGCGAAGATACTTCGGAATTTCTCATCCCAGGCTAGCCATCCTTGGCCTGAACCCACATTGTGGAGAGGAAGAGCTCTTAGGAGTGGAGGAGAAGGAAGAGATTATTCCGGCTATTGAGGAGGCTAAATCTCGGGGGATAGAAATCGAAGGACCTTTTCCTGCAGATTCTTTTTTTGACGTTTCGAGTTCCCAACCTTATGATGCCGTCATTGCGATGTATCATGACCAGGGCCTTATCCCTGTAAAGGCGTTCGGGTTTAAAGAGTCAATCAATTTCACACTCGGCCTGCCATTTGTTCGCACCTCAGTTGGTCATGGAACCGGTTATGATATTGCCGGAAGGGGGTTGGCAGACCCAGCCAATCTGATCAAAGCAATAGTCACCGCCGCTATCTTATTGTCTCACTCGGGGAGAAAAACCCTCACCTTCAGGTGAAGACTTTAGTATGCACACGGTGTGCAGGTATTTTAGATTTTCCCTCGCGAAAATTTCTGTGTCAATTTGTTTTTTCTTCAGCTGACTTTAGTCAGTAGTGAATCCACCAGCTTGTAGCTGGTGGTAGCTCAATTAACCGAAAAGGAACCCCTCTTGACAGGAACAAGATAGGATGTTCCGTCTGCTTTTGACTCAGAAAGCAATTCGATTGGTGAGATATCCCTCGAAGGTGTTGATGAAACTCTGGATCCTCGACTGGAAGAGCAATGTGGCAGTGGGTTTTGATCTGCCCCACCGGAAGAGATCGGTGAGATATTGACGAAGGTCTTGAAACAGGTCGAGGTAAGTTTAGCCTTTGTCCCTTATATCCATCAATTTCCTCTCCACCAACTCAAAGAAAAGTGGATGACGAATAGATAGGTTTGGGTCAGGCACCCGTCATTCGGGTATACGCGGTTAATTAATCAATCCAATGGCGAGGTTGTTGGTCTCGTCCGTCTCCCCAATCACGCCGCCTGAGTCGATGACCGCAATGATATATTTTCCCTGAAGCGACTGAGAGGCAAAGTGCGAGAAAGAAAGCGTTCTCGATGCCCCGGCGCTCAGACTGAACACGCTGGCAGTTTTCAAAATACTGTCCGGAGTAACCCCGTCATCGGACAGATAGTAGGCGACCGTGAATCGCCCTGCTGCCTGAAGGCCTGTGTTTCTTATCACCAGAGATCCTCGAACCATATACCTGGCTCCAAAAGACCTGCCCGAAAGACTCTGCCATACGCCTTCAAGGTCGGGTGGATTGGGTGAAATAAAGGTCGCCGTCACACTTGAATGTTGAGTGATATTGAAGGTGCAATTTCCTATGCCTGTGCATAATGATGCAGACCCCGTCCCAATGCTCCAGCCCGCAAACGTTGAGCCAGTATTGGGTATCCCGAAAAGGGTGATGGTCGCATTGTCATTGACGGTGCAGGTGCCTATATTGTTTGTCCACTTGAGCGTGCAATTCTCGCCTGCCGTTACCCTGCCGGTCCCGGTGCCTGTCTTGGTCACCGTGAAGGTATACTGAAAATAAATCTGAACCGGGGTGTGCTTATTCTGTCTTGCTCCATCCCCGAGATGACCATAGAGATTATATCCCCAGGTCCAGAGTGAGCCGTCTGATTTAAGAGCGATGGAGTGAACCCTTCCCGTAAATATGGACACCCATCTGTTATCTGTGCCTACCTGGGTAATAATATTTCTGTCTGTCGTTGTCCCTTGCCCGAGTTGACCATACTCATTATATCCCCATGCCCAGAGCGTGCCGTCCGATTTAAGGGCGAGGGTGTGTCCCCATCCTGCGGATATGGATACCCATTTGTTATCGGTGCCTGCCTGGGTCGGGATGCTTCTGTCTGTCGACGTCCCGTTTCCGAGTTGACCATACTCATTATATCCCCATGTCCAGAGCGTACCATCCGATTTGATGGCAAGGGTATGAGCTCCTCCTGCGGATATGGATACCCATCTGTCATCCGTGCCTACCTGGGTAGGGATATATTTGTTCGCTAATGTCCCGTCTCCGAGTTGACCGGCGGCATTATTACCCCACGTCCAGAGCGTGCCATCTGATTTAAGGGCGACGGTGTGCCAGGCTCCTGCAGAAAGCGCTACCCATCTGTTATCACTGCCGATCTGTGTTGGTATGTATTTATCGATCGCCGTCCCGTCTCCGAGTTGACCCTGGACATTATATCCCCAGGCCCAGAGCGTGCCATCTGATCTGAGAGCAATTGCGTGATCTCTCCCTACAGCAATAATGACCCATCTATTATCACTGCCGATCTGGGTTGGCGTATTTTTATCGATCGCCGTCTCGTCTCCGAGTTGACCGAAATTATTTCTTCCCCAGGCCCAGAGGGTTCCGTCTGATTTAAGGGCTACCGTGTGTTCTCGTCCTGCGGATATAGAACCCCAATTGTTATCGCTGCCGATCTGTGTTGGTGTGTATTTATCGATCGCCGTTCCGTCTCCGAGTTGACCGAAATTATTTCTTCCCCAGGCCCAGAGGGTTCCGTCAGATTTGAGAGCAAGGGTGTGTTCCCACCCTGCGGATATGGTCACCCATCCGTTGTTATTGCCTGCTGTGGGCGACAATGGAGAGAGAGCCAAAAGTGACAGGGGTGGTTCCCTGTAAAATGAGATGAGAATGTAGGACTCCATCGGGAGCGATCTTGGTAATAGGCGGATTGCTCCTAAGCATTTTGTTTTG